>OLWK01000948.1_pt1 | contig 14633 bp, 18 predicted proteins | sample 1674141 | NCBI WGS metagenome assembly OLWK01 (sample SAMEA103958148, study PRJEB25191) | human gut metagenome | reverse complement strand
CACATTATAATAATCTGCAAGAGTTTTAATGCTATTTATGTTATGCTCTTTACTCCAATCAAGATAATGTTTATTTGCAGAGTTAACCGCCTTTTGTGCCGTACTCCTGCCAAAGCCAACATTAATTTTCATAGATTTTGCGCTATGAATGTTATTAATAAACGGAGAGAATTTTTTAGTTCTCTCCGTTTTTAATATAGGTGTTTTACTTACGGCTATGGCGTAATAAAACTATTATATTGAATTTATCATATTCTCCAAATCGCTCCATTGAATAAATTTAAAAGTCACTATAAACCATAAAATTACTGTTAGCAATAATATCATAAGAAAAAATGACCTAATCCAATGATTTTTAGCAGTAGTCCATATATTGTCACCAAATTCTGTTTTTGCCGGATTACTTATAAAATATAAATTAACTTCATCAGCAAATTCATTAAAACCCACAAATCGTCTTCGGTAGGTTTTTCCATTATAATTATACTCGTATGTACCCATTTTTTCGTCTGTTGGATAAACAACTCCAGATTGAGTATAATCATTTAGATAATGTTCTTTTATAAGTTTAGCTTTAACTATATGGCCTTTTTTTATTGCTGTATCTAAAAATTTTTTTCAAAAAAGGATGATACATAACTTTCTTTAGATAAATAAATATCGGTGTTATTACAATAGCTATTGGAACGGCAAAGCAAAATGCTAAAATTAAATTTGTTATAGTTTCTGTATTCATAATTATCAATCCTTAATTATTAATTAAAAAACTTTGTTCGCAAATTGCAATAGTAAGTTGAAACGATTTCGTAGTAGAATTAAGTTACCACAACAAAAATCCGAAAGGAAACCGTCACTATGGATCCACTTAAGTTTATTTTCTGTACCGTCGGCGCTGTTTACGGAAAATCTTGTTGCGCCAATCATACAATCCTTTGAAAAATTACCGTATGTGCTCTGGTTACTGCTTTTATTGGTTTCATTATCCCGGGTGAGCACACTGTCAAGCAGAGTGAGAGCTGAAGTTTCGGTAATGTAAATTTTTCTCGGATTCTGCATTCTCATATAAAGGTCAAAGCAAAGGTAATCAACACCGGGAGTTGCCTGCGACCAATCGACATTTTCGTCAGGCTGTGCCGACTTATTCATAGCATACCTGCTTATTCTCCGCAGAAATATATGCCGATAATTCCCGTTGACTGTATTCTTCTGTTTTGAGAAACAGTTACCTTACAATCAGCCGTTTCTTTGATTTTACCTGCAATCTCGTCGGCAACCTCACTTCCAACGCCTGCAAAGCTGATAAATACAGGCTGTCCCTCAACACCGCCGAATGAAGAAACAGTGTCGCCGATAGCTACATCGTATCTTGTAACGCCTGCATAAAGTTTTAAGAGTTTTGCGGAACCGTGGGTGTACATTGTGAGTGTAATACCCTTTGGTGTGGGCGCAATCATAATTGCTCTGATTGCCGCTGTTGCCGATACAAGGTGGTCGGCAAAGTCTGTTCTGCCCTCAGATGCGTATTTTTCGGCAAGCATTGCCATAAGTCCTACCGAACCTGCCGCATAAGCCGCCTCGAATACCTCTTTTTTCTTCTTAAAGAGCTTATTTTCGCCCTTTGCCTCTGCAATTTTTTCTTTTGCTGTTTTTTCAGCCTGATGAACTTCGTCTTTAGCTTTCTTTTTAACATCAGCTATAGTATCGTTCATCTTCTTGGTAGTTTCTTTTTCAAAATCAGCCATTCGCTTTTCGGATTCTTTGGTAATGGTCTTGATTTCTTTGGCGTGGTTATCGTTAAGTTCTTTTACATTCTTAGCGTTTTCCGCATTAATATCGGCAATCTGCTTTTCGTAATTCTTAATCTGCGAGGTGTAATCCGCTTTCATGGAAGTAAGCTGTCCCTCGTAATCGGATTTCAAATTAGCTGTTGCGGTTGCGTTTTCTTTATTAATAGTATCAATTCTGTTTTCATAATCGCTCTTAAGCTGTGCAACCTCGTTGCTGTGGTTAGTATTTAACTCGGCAATCTTATTTGCATTATCTGTGTTGAGCTTTGTTACATATTCGTTGTGAGCAGTCTGTGCGTCGTCAAATTCTTTCTGCTTTGCACTAAGTCGGTTTGCAAAATTCTCTTCCGCAATTCTTGTTTTTTCGGCAAAGTCGGCATTCATCTGCTCTACCTGCTTTGCGTGACTTTCTCTTTCGTTTTCAAGAGCAGCGATTTTGCCCTCCTGTGTCTTTATAATGTTTGACTGCTCCTCAATCTTTTGCTTTTGCTCTGCGATTTTCTGCTTAAGTTCCGTAATCTCCGCAGTAAGTTTTTCAATTTCTTCTTTGTGCACTGCCTCTGTCTGTGCCTCAAGTACCATTTCCTTTACCTTTTCGGGGCGGTCAGCCTCTTCTTTGGCAAGGGCATTTTCTTCTTCGTACTTTTCCTGCAGCATTTTTCTGAGTGCGGGGTTAGTGGTAATCGACATCATAAAATGCTGAAATTCCATAGCAAGATATACATCTTCCTTGTTCTCGTCAGTCATCTTACCGTTGTACTCTTCGCCTACGAGTTCAAAGCCCTGCTTTTTGTATGTATCAAGGAAGTTCCACAACTCTACTGCCTTTTTAAAGTTAGGGTTTTCCTTGAGCAGGTTAGTCTGTGTGAGCGGTGGTTTTACCTGCGGTTCTTTTGCAATCTCTTTCATAAGCGGAGTTGCAAGACACTCGTTAAGTCCCTGACGAATTCTGCGGATACGGTCAAAATCGGAAAGCGACTCAATATCCTCTACATCAAGGTCTTCTGCAAGTGATTCGTGTTTTTCGTTTACATAATTAACGCTGAAATCAAGCTTTTGCTGATTAAGCTCAAGGTGACGGTTCATTGTTATATTATTGTAAGAATCGTTAGGTACATCTTTCATTTTTGAATATTTGTCATCAACAAACATAAGCGCCTTGTGAATAAGTGTCAAAAGCACACGATTTTCGTAAATAGCAAAACCCTCCTCACGCTCAACCGTAAGAATTTTCTTTGCCTTTTTAATGCGAACAACATTTTCTGCCTGTTTGATAAATCTGCGCTGTTCTTCAATTGCTTTTTGAATATACGGCAGGGTTTCTTCGATTGCGATAACCCAATCCATATCAATTACTTTTTCATTAGTTTTGCCGAATATAGAATCTTTGCCCTCGTCCCCGTCTTTGAGAGCCTCTTCTATATAATTGTGAGTAAAATCCGATTTCAGCATATCCTGCATATACTTGTAAGACCTGTAATACTTACTAAAATCCACCATTTTAGACACTCCTTATAATTTTATTTTAGCGTAACAAAAGCCATTATATATAGTTTATCAGCAAAAATGAACAATGTCAATAAATCAGCTAAAGGGCAAACAAAGTTCGCCCTTATTTTGCAAATTATACAAGCTTTTTGAGCATCTTTAAGTAGTCTTTACATTCGTTCATATTCTCTTCACCGAACAGCTCGTCAAGATAAGCAAGCAAGCTGTCAATTTCATCTCTTATATAAGAGAGATTAAGCGCCTCAAACTTTCTGAAAACTTTGCGGGCAAGAACATAATCAAGCCCATCGATTTCTATACCGTAGTTTTCCATACCTACTTTCAGCTGTGCGCTTACGGAAATGCTTAAATTGAGGTTATCTACACCGGCAAAAGTATTTACGCTGAATCACACAACCGTTGTGGTAACCATAGAGAGCAAAGTGATGACAGTTATAAAGATTATCAAGCGTTTACGCTTATGACGGGAGATATTTTCGGCCATCATACGCTCAACAGCTTTACCCAAAAAGCTCATCACGCACTCCCTCTCTCTTGTAATTTCCCGCATTCACAAAACAGTTTGTTTGTAAACATTACTACATTTTTTCTATAAGCCACTATATTATTTTAATACTTTTGGCACACCATTTCAACGGAAATATCAATATTAGAATAACTTTTGTATAGTTGCACTAACAAAACCGCAAAAGTTCGGTATTTTGAATAGTTTATATTTTTACGGATTATATCTTTTTATTATTCTATCTGTTTATAAATGACAATAAAAACAAAAAAACTTCCTTGTAAAAAGGAAGTTTTTTTGATAAGATATAAAAAAGAACAAAAATTGAATTTTTCTGAGATTTTAAATAAATATTATAAATCTTTAATCAATGTGAATTTTATATTCACATTATATTTTTGGGATAAAGAAGATTTAATTTTGTTTCTGCACGATTTTGTACTCGTCATAGAGCCTGAAATAATGGCATTGTTCGGTATTGCCTGTCAAAAACTTTTCCATTTCGTCTTCATCAAGACTCAAAGAACAGTAGTCACCGTACTCGTCATCTTCCACAAAATATGTGCATTGGTCACAACGATCAGCCATTGTTGTCACCGTCCCTTAAAAAGCCGTACTTATCATAGGTATATTCTTTATAGTTGTCTATCTGCTCAAAAACCTCTTGTTCGGTATTTGCTACGGTAAAGAGTTTAAGACAATCGTCACTCATAAAGCCCTCTGATACGGACTTTTTCATCATATTTATGAGTGAATCGTAATATCCGTTTACATTGTACATAACAATCGGCTTTCTGTGCTGACTAAGCTGCTTGAGAGTAAGCACTTCAAAAAATTCTTCAAAAGTGCCGATACCGCCTGCGCAAATTACAAAAGCGTCCGCACGGTCTTCCATTACACCTTTACGCTCACGCATTGTGTCCGTAAAAACAAGTTCTGTGCACTTGTCGTAAAGAACATTGTCTTTCTTGAAAAATTCAGGCGCTACACCTATAAGTTCACCTTTTTCAGAGGTTACGCCCCTTGCGGTCGCACCCATTACACCGTATTTTCCTGCGCCGTAAATTACGGCATCGCCACGGTTTGCAATCGCTCTGCCCAGACTTTCGGCGGTATCTATATAAATTTTCTCTATCTGCTCGCTTGAAGCACCGAATACGCAAATTTTCATTTTATTTATCCTTTCATAATATAAAATCTTAAAAACAATTATAAGCAATATAAGGTTTATTTTCTGACCTTATTATACAATATTAAAATATAAAGTCAACATACATCTTGTAAAGGAAGTGTTTTTTTATGGCTGAGTCGTCTGCCAAATTAAAGAAAAAACAAGTTGATCCCTTAAAACGAACGGTATTCAGTCTTGCACTGCCGATATTTTTTCAGTCACTGCTCGGACTTTCGCTCGGCTACATTGACACTATTATGCTGTCAAACTACAATGACATTGCAGTCGGTGCAATAGGCAATGCAAACTCTATTCTCGGATTTTTAAACCTTGCGTTCAACATTATATCGAGTGCAACGGGCGTTATTGTAAGCCAATACCTCGGCGCAAAGCAATTTGAAAAAATGAATAAAATCTACACGGTTGCAATTTCATTTAACCTTGCGCTAAGCGTGGTAATAAGTCTTATTGTATTTTTGTTCAGCGAACCCCTACTTATTATTATGCAGGTACCTGCCGAAATGATACCTGACGCCAATATGTATATGAAAATAGTCGGCGGTACAATATTTACACAGGCGGTCTTCAATGCTTTTTCAGCAATATTTATGAGCCACGGTAAAACGGGATTCGGAATGTTTGTATCCCTCGGTATGAATATTGTAAATATCGTGGGTAACTACTGTTTCCTTTACGGCCCGCTTTCTTTTCTTGACCTTGGCACAGAAGGTGTTGCGATTTCTACATGCTTAAGCCGTATTTTTGCGCTTGTAGCCGCAATTATTTACTTCTATAAGGTTATTCAAGGCAGACTCGGTATTAAATACCTCCGCCCGTTCCCTATAAATATTCTTAAAGAATTGTTAAAACTCGGAATCCCAACCGCAGGCGAAAACATAAGCTATAACTTTTCACAGCTTGTGCTGCAGGCACTTATCAACACAATGGGAATGGTCGCAATTAACGCACGAATTTACGCAAATATGATGTGTACTTTTACATATATGTTTGCTTATTCCGCTGCCATTGCAACGCAGATAATTGTAGGACACAGCGTTGGCGCAAACGACTACGACTTTGCATATAAAAGAGTTATGAAAACGCTAAGAATCGGTATGATAGTTTCGATTTCCATTGCCGTTATCAACTGGCTTGTATCGGGATATACTTTCAAAGCATTTTCAGACGATATGGCAGTTGTCGAGCTTGCTTCAAATATGATGTTCATTTCGATTTTCCTTGAAATAGGCAGAACCACAAACATAGTAATCATTAACTCCATGAAAGCCGCAGGCGATGTAAAATTCCCGACAATACTTGCAATCTTCTCAATGTGGGGCATAAGCGTACTGCTTGCGTATGTGCTCGGAATTGTAATGAATATGGGACTTGCAGGCGTATGGATAGGTATGGCGTGCGATGAAATATTCAGAGGAATTATTGTGTTTATCCGTTGGCAGAGAGGCACTTGGAGAGGCAAAAGAATCGTATCTTCCGCCGCATAAGTTTTATTTAAAATTGTATATTATAATCAGTCCTGTAAGGCTTTAATGCTTTGCAGGACTTTTTGTATGATTTTTTGGATTTTTATTAAAGGTTGACCAAACTTTCAAAACAAAACCTTATTATTTAACGAAACCCACTCTTCGACAAATCCTGATAACCAAACAAAAAGCATTGACAAACAATTTTGTTTCTTATTATAATAAACAGGCAGAAAATTCTGAGTATATCAAAAATAAGGAATATAGGAATAATATGAACGAATTTAAATTTTACGGTGAAGAAAACACGGAAAACGATGATGCCGTGCAGTTACGGGAACAACAGGCAGAAAAAGAGGCAGAAAAAGAAAGAAAATACAAAAAACACTCTGTTTTGGACAACACGGCTTTATTTCTGTTTATCGTGTTAATTGCGGAAAATACGATACTCTTTGCAACAAGAATATTTTTCCAAGAAGAAATGTATGCAAAAGCTATGCCTTTTTTTATGGAACTGTTTATACTTGTTCTGGGCGCAGGCATTTTTTCGGCATACAGTTATATTTACCACTCGCTCACAATAAATAATATGAAAGCAATAATCATTACGGAGGCTGTTCTGATAGTCGGCGAATTTATTGTATACAGCTTTTGCGTCCCCGTACTGCTGTGGTTTTTGATTGCTTTAAGCGTCGCTTTCATTATATATGCGGTAAAGTATTTGAATTGCAATATATTTATACGGCTTGCTATGTGCCTTGTGCCTATTGCAGTGCTTTTGGTGTGCAATATCATTTGTTTAAGAAGTTTTGAATTTACTCCACGGTATGTTTATATATCAACTTCGGGTTATAGCGACAAAACAAACGATGAAAGTAACTTTTATTATAAAGACCCAATCAACACAGTATATGCTGACGCTATTGACGAATATGTGTACTCCGACGACTTAAAGGGCAACGCAATAGACGAAATAATAAACCTTACAGATACGGTTTCCGGTACATTAATGGGAATACGCAGTACCAAAGATACATATGACAGCTTAAACTATTTAAATGAGATATACAGCAAAGTTATGCCTATGGGTGATGTAATTAATGTTGACAACAGATATAACGACGAATTTTTTAAAAAATATTCGTTATACTTATGTGCGGTAGAGTTAGACAACAAAGACGATACCGTGGTATGTACAAATATGTACTACTCCGAAAGATATACAAGCCCCCACATAACTTACTGCCGCAGTAAAGAAAACAGCGAAGATAACGAAAAAGCCGTATGCATTATTATTTATGAAGTGCCCGTTGATGTTGAAGCAAAAGTTTATACAAAACTCGGAGGCTTTTCGGAGAAAACCGCACAAATCAGATACCGCTGACACAACGGTGTGCATAAATTATTGCAACGATATTGACTTTTACAGCAGATAATAATAAAATTAATATGTTGAGGAAAAACTGCCTCAAAATTAAATTTGGAGTAATTTTGCAATGAAAAAAATTTTTACTAAGTCAATTATAACCGCACTTGTATGTTCAATGCTTGTCGTAACTGCGGCCGGTTGTTCAAACGGCTCAAACGCCGAATCGAGCAGCAGTACACCGACAGAAACTCAAGCGACACAGGCACAGACAACCGCACCCGAAGGAGTGAATTTCAGCCTTGATGCTCTGCATACACCGCTGGAAAATCCGGCAGACCCATTTGCCGGATATTGGAGAATAGCGGAAGGCGCAGGCTCTAAACTTGAAAGTTTTACTTTTTTGTTTAACGGTAAAGGCGGAGCGTCGATTATTGTGGGAAATATGGGATATTGCGGCAAATATTCGGTCGGCACTGACGAAAGTACAGGCGAAGAAACCTTTAAATGTCAGCTTATGTTCGGCATTAACGGCGAGTATTCATATACAGTTGCCGAGGACGGCAAAAAAATTACAATTACAAATAACGGTGAAGATTCAGTGCTTGAAAAGGTGGATAATCCGACTTTTGTTCCAAGCGCACCGGAAAATCCGCAGATAGACGAAAAACTTGTAGGCGCATGGGACAGCGGAACAGGACTTTACTATTACTTTGGCGAGGACGGCAGAATGTACTGCAACTCCTACGGCACAACATTTACATATTTCACATACAATACAAAACTCAATAAGGTAACAGCCGTTTATGATATGGACGGCGAGCAGACAGACACATATGATTATACCTTTGACGGCAATGACCTTGTGTTTGACGGAATGAAATATACACAAATAACACCTGAAAAAATGCTCTCTGCAATACAGTCATATTGATAATCGAATATTTAAAGACCGCTATTTTGATGATAGCGGTCTTTTTGTATGTTTATTAAATTACAGTTTTTGAAAAGCATCAAAATTCCTGCCAAACAATTATAATAGTTTGGTCAACCTTTTCAAAGGTTGTGGGTGTGGGCAAAGCCCACAATACTTTTAGCTTACGCAATTTTTCTGTAGCCAAACAGCTTGCTGCTTGGCGTCTTGAACAAAACGGCGAAAGCCTTAAATGCGATAGCAACAAGAAAAATCATTCGTTATATGGCAGTAAGATTAATATCTCACTGCTGTCGTTATTTTAATCAGCATCTTCATCGTTAGACAAACCGGATATAATATGTAATTCTCCTGAATCCATATCCATTGCCATATTGTCTCCCATCCTCATCAATAAATCTCCGTCAGAATCTATTGCCATATTGTCAGAGATAGAATTAGCAAAATCTCCGTCCTCGAAATCAAAAAAATGTTTTCCCATATAGCACCTCTCTTGAAAAAATTAATAATCATATTTGTTTATTTCTAAAACCTTGAAGGTTGCGTTTTTGAATTGATTTAATTTTTCTTGATCTACATATTCAAAAGCTTTCAAATATATCTCTTGTCCGGCACCTAATCTATCAGCGTAAATCATATCTGTGTCAATTCTTGCACCGTTTGCATCGACTGCTTCAATTGTTATGTAATAGGTGCACTGTTTTTCAGCTTTATTTTTTACTGTAATATCAAGTGAGGTTTCGGAATAGTCTCCATTATTAGTTACTTTGAATTCTCCAAAAGAAACGTCAACATCTTTTTCTAAAATTTTATCTGTCGTTTCTTCTCTAAACACATCATCTGTCGTTTCTTCTCTAAACACATCACCAATTGCAGGTATATTAGATTCAATATCATTTGATATATTATTAAAAAATATATTATTAAAAAGCGAAGTAGCAAAAACGACATACAGAATTACAAGAATGATAGCTAAAACGATTTCAGTAATAAAGCCAATCAAGGCACCTTTGACTGCTGACTTAGCTCGTTTGGGTTTCTTTCCTTCGTATATGAGAAAGAGGATTAAACCTACAATCGGAATAAAAAATCCAAAGATAGCGAATCCCAAACTTAAACTATCTTCAGAAGCATCGGCATTTGGCTTATTATCAATCCGTGCTCCGCAGTTATTACAATATGATGAAGTATCATCTACAGTTCTACCACAATTTTTACAATACATAATAACTTATCCTCCGCTTTTGTTATCGATAATATCCATTTTGCAGACAGACTTGATGAATTGTTTCAGCAAAAATTGATCTAGACTTTTTATTATCATCAGTGTTTGTATTCTTCTTATGTATGTAATTATCTCTGACTTGTTGCCACAGTTTATGTTTTTTAACCCACTTAATTTTGTCAGGTAGAGCATAATACCCTTTGGGCTGATATTCCCACGAATAACTGCGTTGTTTTTTGTTATAGCGAATATATTGTTGCCATCCTTCGCTACACTCATATATAATACAAAAGTCACAACTATGCAAGATACGAGAGTTGGCTCGATCTTTTACTTTGATGGTGAGAACACGGGTGGAATCTTCGGTGTAATCATATCCGAAAATCGAATATCCATAGGGATTAGTGATTTTATCGAGACCTTTATGAAGAATTTTTCGTATTTCTTCGGCAGAATAATCTTCGTCCGGGTCATTCACTTCAATATTTACATCAAAGTCAAAACCCTTGTTAGATTTTCGGTCACGAGTTATCATATCTCGTTTGCTACTGCCCACAAAATGATATTGAAAAGTAAAATCATCTCTTACTTCGTTTTGTAATCTGTGGATAATTTCAAAAAGTTCATCTCTAATCGGTTTCCATTCTTCTTTTGGAACATACTCGAAATCGTGCATAATCATAATATCTCCTTTTTATCCCAAGCCGCCCAAATAGATTTTACTGAATCTAAATCATATCAGTATATACTCATTATACGTAAATGTCAACAATTTTTCAACAAATTTCAGTATTCTTTAAAAAAAGCATTGACAAATATACATTCTGTACAGTAAAATAAAATCCCTCTTATGAGGAACTGCAACTGAATAGATGTAAGATTGAGATGTGGTAACGCCACCTAAAGCCGGCGGTATGCTAAGAGAAAATACCGTCACCCACCACTCTATGCGTTTTGGTGCTGTTAGCGAGTGATTGGGTGAGAAACAGTCCCGTCTTTGAATTTCACAGTGTTTAAGGCAAATAATTTAAAAATTTATTAGTTTGACTATTCGCTAAACCAAACTCACACCAATCTGAAAGTAATACTCGGGAAATTATCTTCCCCGCCGCAATTGCCGTTATTGTAAGAAATTCTGATTTTTTCGCTTTGAACACTTCCGTCCGTAAACTGCACGCTTACATCAATCTCTGCCCCGTCAACAATTTTTGAAAGTATGCTGTTATTTATATTTTCCATCTTTGTTTCAATAGCATTTTCCTCATCTGTAACTTGAATTTCTCCGTCATCACTCATACAATTTTTCGCTCTCATACTTAAAAGTTCACTGTCAAGTCGGTAATATTCGTCTGCCCAATTGTCAATTTCACTGTCTGTTCTGTCGGTTTCAACCATAAGATTTATCGCTTTATCAAGTTTTATCTCCTGTTCGTTTTCACTCGGGTTTTTTACCGTAAATGTAAATCCGTCACAAAACTCCCCATATAAACCGTCCGAATGTTCTTTAAATTCCGCTTTTGTATATTGTGAATTATCAAGACTTCCGTAATTTGAAAAATCTCCGATTTCGGCTATACCGTTATAATAATTATAACTATTGCCGTCTTCTGCATCTTCCGAATTTTCATTATCGTTTATATATGAATTTATAAGAAAATAAATTCCTTTTTGTTTTGAATTAAATGTCACGCTCTCAATATTTTTTCCGCTGATTTTAAGGTTTGTAAGTTCAAAATCATTAAAATAATCGGTTTTTCCCTGTGCGTTTCGATAAATCGTGTCATCATTATTAAAATCTTTCAATAAATATTGACTTCCGTTGACCGACGAAAATACACCTATTTCAGACTTGTCCTCAATTTCGGCGGCGTTTGCCGTTATTGTAAAAATATTTTTATTTGAGGAAATTCGCTCTGTATTCGGTTTAAAAAATCCTGCATATATTGCAACAAATACAAACACTGCGGCTATTGCTGCCGCTGTTCCTGTTTTCAAATTGAAAACTTTGTGCGATACATTGTTTTGTTTATATTGTTTTTCGGTATCACGCATTACTTTTATCAATTCAGCTTTCTGCTTTTCGCTAAGTTTAATATTTTTCACATTATTTTTATATACTTCCGCATTAAAATCTTTTTTATCAGTCATATGATTGCTCCCTTTCAATAATTTCTCTAAGTTGTTTTCTGCCCCTTGCAAGTCTTGATTTAACCGTTGATTGTGTTACATTCAGTATTTTTGAAATCTCACTGATTTTTAAATCTTCATAATAAAACAAATAAATCGCAACGCTGTACTTTGGCGGCAATTGCATAACGAATTGAAAAATTGCTTTATCAAAAGTATTATCCGACACACCCTGTTCTCTTGCCTCGGCAAGCGGTACGCAATGGCGAACATATGCCGATGTTTTGCAGCTTTTGGCGCAATTTACGGCAACACGCAAAAGCCATGCTTTCAGATGACTGCGGTCTTTTATTTTGTGTTTGTTTTTAATTAATCTTATAAAAACTTCCTGACACACATCAAATGCGTCAGCACTGTTTTTTGTTATGTTCAAAGCCACCCTGTAAATCGTATCGGAATATTCATTTACGACATCTGTAACAAAATCATCGTTGTTTAAATCATTCATTATTTCACCACCTTTGTATATAACACTTTTTTAATTATAAAAAGGTTGCAAGAATATTTTTATTTTAATGGGAATTTATTGAAAGTTGGGAAAATTATGGTTTAACACAGTGTTTAAGGCAAATAATTTAAAAATTCAGGTCAAGCCTTTTCAAAGGTTGACCAAACTTTTATAATTTTTACGAAATACTCTGCTAAACCCTAATTATTAACTTTATTCCAAAATTCAAACAGACCATTTAAACTCCATACAAAAATAATCACCACCCCTAACAGGTGATGATTAAAAATTATTATAAAATTTGTTAGTTATATTGCAGCTTTTAATTTTCGGATACAGATTCATCAAGAACGGTTTTATCATATTCTTTTTCCGATATTACAGAACCGTCGCTGTTACAAAACCTTAATACCACAATCGGATTTTCTTCATTTACATTGCCTAAAAGCTGCTCCATCAACGGCTTTACGGTCGATTTCATTTCTTCAAACTTTTCGTCAAACGCTTTTTTTATCTGCGGCAATGCCTCATCGCCTACAGTTTCAAGATATTTGTACTCGTAAACAAATTTGTTATCCTCCGCATAGCAATCAAAATCATACATACACTCATATGATTTTTTCATACTGTCTATGGCCTTTTGGGTTTCTTCTGCGTTTATATAGTCCTCTATGCTCGCAAAACTCTTTTCATCACCGCTGTTCTGTGCGGATATTTGCGTAGTTTCAGTTTTACTGCTTTTTGTTTCAGAATTATTTGTGCAGGCAACAAATATCAATGCTGTAGCAATGCAAATGAATATTGCAAAAAATCGTTTCATAAAAACCTCCCTGTTGTTTTATAATATTTTCATTTTATCATAAAAAGTTATATAAAACAACAATCACCACCCATAAAAGGTAGTGAGCTGACAACTTTTCACTTATACCGATTTCTCATCACTTGAATTAACATCTGATGTTGTTTCCTCAAGAATTGACTTATCAAATGATTTTTCTGTGATTACAGAACCGTCATTATTTACATACTTTACAGAAATAATCAGATTTTCAATATCTACATACTCTAAAAGTTCTTCCATAAGATCAGAATAAATGCAATAAAAATACACATTTTACAAACCGCTAAGCAATATTTTGAAAGTATAACTATATCATACAAAATTGTATATTTTTTATTGGTAATAATGATATGTAAATTTTGATACTATTATAATGTACAAACAAATTTTATTATGTTTGCCAAGCAATTATAAAAGTTTGGTCAACATTTTCAAAGGTTGTAGGTATGAGCAAAAACCTCAATACTTTTTACTAACGCTGTTGTGTTCAAGCCGGCAAACAGCGAGGCAGTTTGCGTCAGATAAAGTATATAATATTGCAAGATATTATGAGCTTTGCTTAACTCGTGCTAAACCATAATCTGCTCCAGCTTTTAATAAAGCAGCAATATAAGGTACACAAAAAATTCAAAAATAAAGTACAGCAAAACTTCCACGCACAAAAGGCAAACAAAAAAGCACTACCGAAGTAGTGCTGTAATCTCAAAACTCACCTTAAAGGTGTATATTAAAGGGAGTACCCTGAAAACTGAATAAAGATTAAGCAAAGTGAGAAGCAATATTGTAAATACTTTAATAAGCTGACCAAAAGACTCTTGTGGTCAAGCCCTCGACCTATTAGTACTGCCAAGCTAAATGCCTCACGACACTTACACACGCAGCCTATCAACCTCGTAGTCCTCAAGGGGTCTTACTTGCTTATGCAATGGGATATCTAATCTTGGAGTCGGCTTCACGCTTAGATGCTTTCAGCGTTTATCCGTTCCGTACGTAGCTGCCCAGCCGTGCCATTGGCATGACAACTGGTGCACCAGAGGTACGTCCATCCCGGTCCTCTCGTACTAAGGACAGAGCTCCTCAAATATCCTGCGCCCACGACAGATAGGGACCGAACTGTCTCGCGACGTTCTGAACCCAGCTCGCGTACCACTTTAATCGGCGAACAGCCGAACCCTT
>OLWK01000941.1_pt1 | contig 14668 bp, 14 predicted proteins | sample 1674141 | NCBI WGS metagenome assembly OLWK01 (sample SAMEA103958148, study PRJEB25191) | human gut metagenome | reverse complement strand
CCAACTTCATCGAGCTGGAAGTCACCCAGACCGAGCCGGGTGTCAAGGGCAACACCGCCACCAACACCCTGAAGCCCGCTACTGTCGAGACCGGTGCTGAGATCCGCGTTCCTCTGTTCATCAACGAGGGCGACCACATCCGCATCGATACCCGCACCGGCGAGTATATGGAGCGCGTCTAATTTACCGACAGACCGGGCAGCGGGCAACCGTGTGCCCGGTTTTTTGATGAAGATAGGAGGTCATTCTTATGAAGGAAAAGGCTGCATACCTGCGGGGCCTGATCGAGGGCCTGGGCATCGACGAGACCACCAAAGAGGGCAAGGTCATCAAGGCCATGAGCGAACTGCTGGGCGAACTGGCAGAGGCTGTGGACGGCATCGATGAAGATGTGACCCGCGCCTACGACCAGATCAACGACCTGAGCGAGGAGCTGGAGGATCTGGAAGCCGACCTCTATGAGGACGATGAGGATGACGAGGAGCCCGAAGAAGAGGAAGAGGATACCGAAGAGGACGACAATGACGATGATATCGCCAGTGAGCCGTTCTATGAGGTGGCCTGCCCCAACTGCGGCGAGACCGTTTACGTCAGCGAGGACGACCTGGACGCAGGCGAAGCAAACTGCGCCCACTGCGGCGTGACCTTTGAGGTCGCGCTGGAGGATGAGGACGAGGAGCAGGAGGAAGGCCCCGTGCAGTACGAGGTGACCTGCCCCGCCTGTGGTCAGACCACTGTGTTTGAGGAGGACGACCTGCTGGATGGCGCACCCAAGTGCCCCGGCTGCGGCAAGCCCCTGGACTTTGAAGTGACCGAAGAGTAAAGCACAACAAAAAGGACCGTCTCCTCAGCGGGAGACGGTCCTTTTTTATGCCGTTCAGCGGGTTTCGTTTGCCTTCTGCAGCCAGATGCTGCCAATGTCCAGTGCGTTGTACAGGCCATTCTTGGTGGTCTGGCGGAACACGCGGGCCTCAGGGGCCAGGCTGTCGTTGGTGGAAAAGACCTGAATGTGTACCTTATCGGCCACATCCATGCCGCCCACGGATTTGGTGCTCAGGATCTGCATCCGCAGCACATAGGGGTCGGTCATACGGCCGTAATACAGCTCGTTGTCCTTACGGACGAGGGGCTTGCCTTTATAAGTCAGTTTCGGTGTAAATGGCATCGTGAAAGCCTCCCTATCGTTTGATACACTTTAGTATAACACATCTGGCAGGATGGATGCAAGCCGCAGGGGCCGTACAGGCAGATTTTTCTTTGCGGACAGTTTCTGCTTGACAAACCACGGGCAGATGTGATATCTTTGACCCAGAAGAACGGGTTTGCCTGCTGACGGAACGTTGTGGAGCACCACAGTGCAGACAGAACCGGGTTTTTTACGCCGACCGTCTGGGCAGCCTTGCGCTATTGGTGCGCAAAGCTGTCCTTTTTGCATTTCAGGGAGGATTTGAGCATGAAGTCTGATATCGAGATCGCACAGGAAGCCAAAATGAAGCCCATCACCGAGATCGCTGCCTCGCTGGGCCTTGCCGATGAGGACGTGATCCCCTATGGCCGCTACAAGGCCAAGATCAACCACCGCCTCATCCACAAGGCATCCAAGCAGGGCAAGATGATCCTGGTCACGGCCATCAGCCCCACCCCGGCAGGTGAGGGCAAAACCACCACCAGCGTGGGCCTGGCCGATGCCATGAACGCTCTGGGCAAAAAGACCATGCTCTGCCTGCGTGAGCCCAGCCTTGGCCCCGTGTTCGGTGTCAAGGGCGGCGCGGCCGGCGGCGGTTATGCCCAGGTGGTGCCCATGGAGGATATCAACCTCCACTTTACCGGTGACCTGCATGCCATCGGCACCGCAAACAACCTGCTGGCTGCCATGATCGACAACAGCATCCAGCAGGGCAACCCCCTGAACATCGATCCCCGCCGCATCACCTGGAAGCGCTGCATGGATATGAACGACCGCCAGCTCCGCTTCATCGTGGATGGTCTGGGCGGCAAGGTGAACGGTACCCCCCGTGAGGACGGCTTTGATATCACCGTTGCCAGCGAGGTCATGGCGATCTTCTGTCTGGCCACCAGCATCTCCGACCTGAAGGAGCGGCTGTCGAAGATCGTCTGCGCCTACACCTACGAGGGCAAGCCCGTTACGGCTGGCGACATCGGTGCCGCCGGTGCCATGACCGCGCTGCTCAAGGATGCCCTTGACCCGAACCTCGTTCAGACGCTGGAAAACAACCCCGCTATCATCCACGGCGGCCCCTTTGCCAACATTGCCCACGGCTGCAACAGCGTCATGGCCACCAAGCTCAGCCTCTCGCTGGCCGATTACGTCATCACGGAGGCGGGCTTCGGTGCAGATCTGGGTGCCGAGAAGTTCCTGGATATCAAGTGCCGCTATGCCGGCATCGCCCCCAGCGCCTGCGTGCTGGTGGCCACTGTCCGTGCCCTCAAGAGCCACGGCGGCGTTGCCAAGGCTGACCTGAACCAGCCGAATCTCGAAGCTGTCAAGGCCGGTGCCTCCAACCTTGTGCGCCACATCGACAACCTGAAGAACGGCTTTGGCCTGCCTGTGGTGGTGGCCATCAATGCCTTCCCCGCCGACACCCCGGAGGAGCAGGCATACGTTGAGCAGATTTGTGCCGAGCAGGGCGTGCCCTGCGTCCTGAGCGAGGTGTTCGCCAAGGGCGGCGAGGGCGGCAAGGCTCTGGCCGAGAAGGTGCTGGAGGTTATGGAGGATCGTCCCATCCAGTACGTCTACCCGCTGGAGATGTCCCTGAAGCAGAAGGTGGAAGCCATCGCCAAAAAGATCTACCGTGCCGATGGTGTGAATTTCAGCGCCGCCGCTTCCAAGACGCTGGCCGAACTGACCGAACTGGGCTACGGCGAACTGCCGGTCTGCATCGCCAAGACCCAGTACAGTTTCAGCGATAACGCCAAGCTGACCGGTGCGCCCACCGGCTTTACCATGGAGGTGCGGGAAGTCCGCCTTGCCGCCGGTGCCGGTTTCGTGGTGGTCATCTGCGGCAACATTATGACCATGCCCGGCCTGCCCAAGAAGCCCGCCGCCGTCAATATCGACGTGGATGCCGAAGGCAAAATCACAGGGCTGTTCTGATTGAAAAAATATGAAGTCCCATGTCCGCACCGTTAAGGTGCTGGGTATGGGACTTTTTAGCTCAACAAATCGGAAGCGGTGGAGAAAAAGATGAAAGCTTACCACATGAGTCAGACACTACAAGTTGGGGATAAATTAAAAGCTGGATACAAGAGAAATGAAATTCGTTGTAGAGAGGTTATCAGCACATTAGAACAATCTGAACAGTGTCTCGAAACAACGATTGCGTCGATGAAATTGCAAGGTGATGAATGGCGTGAATATGTAAAATGGTGTGTTGAAGGAATCTTTGAATTTGTAAGAGAAACCGAATTTTCTTTTCTTCCAAGCCGTTTAAATTGCAGCTACTATTTCGACAATATTGAATATTATAAAGTGTTATATGAAGCTGGCTGGGCTCAGAAATCGGAAGAAGAGAGAGCGCAAATTCGACTTTTTGAGGTTGACCTTGAAGAAGAGAAACCTACAAAATATGATATGCTTCTTTTCGATGAAGCTTTTGATGTTATGTTGAACACAAAAAATATAAAGGGTGTAGTAGAATGCGCCCGAAAATATTTTTCTGGAGAATGTAGCAATAACCCTGTTTGGGAAATTATGAGTGACAAACCGGCGATAGCAACAAAAGATATAACGGAAATCTTACTTGATTGCCTTGGCCGGGTCAAACAATGAAAACATTTAGTTTTATTGTTTGGCAAATCAAAATACCATTCTATGAAATCCCTGTGTTAGGCCACTCTCCCTTTTCTATATACAAATCAACTATAAGATGTTATGCAGAAATTATTCTGAGGCTGAAAGTTTCCAGTGATCTGGAAGAATACAAAAACTCTATTATCACGATGTGGAGCATCAGCCAGAAACGCTTCCGCCGTCTTTTGCGTCAGAGTGAGATACTTTACAAAAAGGGATAAATGTGGTATCCTAAACATAGGATAAGAAAGGTATTTGAGGTGGTCAATTTCGTGGCAGCCACACGCCGATGGTAACGACAAGGGCTTAGGCTCTGAGAGATGCAGGAGAACGCCACGCCTGCCAAATACCAATCGATGGGGAACGGTTTAGATGCCGTTCCCCGTTCCTGTTTGTATGACAAAACCGCCCTTCCGGTCTGATGCCGGAAGGGCGGTTTTTCTATGTGAGTATTCAGCTTAAGCCGTCTGTTGGCCCACGGTGTGGGTGGCGAGGTACTCCACCCAGGCGGGGTAGCCCTCGGGCTTGATGTGGATACCGTCAGGCTGCGCGTACTCGGCTTTCAGGTCGCCGTTGTCGTCGGCAAGGGCTTCCCACAGGTTCAGAAAAGCGCAGTTCTTTTCCAGCGCAATGGCAGCCAGCTCATTGTTGATCTCGTACAGCCGCTCTTTGTACAGGCCGGGATGGCTGCTGCGCACCTCGGGCCGGACAGGCGTAATGGACTGCACGTAGATCTGCGTGTTGGGCAGGGCCTGGGAGATCATATCCAGCATGAGCCGGTAGTAGGTGAGAAAGCTGGAATAATCCCCGTCCCGGTTGAGCACGTTGGTGCCCAGCAGGATATACAGCACCGGGGGCTGCCGGGCTGTCAGCACCTCCATGGGGACCTCGGTGCCGCCATCGGAGCGCTTGCAGGTGGTGCCATTGACCACAACGCTGGGGTTTGCGCCCCGGTAGGCGCAGAAAGAGGCCTCCGGCAGACCGCTGGAATAGATCTGCATCCCCTGCGTCAGGCTGTCGCCCAGAAAACAGACGTTGGCAAAATAGCTGCGGTCCACAGCGGTGGTGCGGTCCAGCGCGGCCAGCCGGAAATCCATGGCGGTGGACCCGGCAGAGGTGGTCTGCACGGTCAGCCGCCGCGCGGGCGTGTAGCTGATGGTGTTCCACTCGCTGCTCTGCAGCTCCTGCTGGAAGATGGTCGGGCCCTGCACGGCGGCAGGGTTCTGCTCCCGGTGGAGGCGCTTCCACAGCAGGCCTACGGCGCTGAGCAGGATGAGCAGCACCAGCAGCCCGGCAACGGCAAAATTCCTGCGCCAGCGCTTGCGCAGGATGCGGCGGCGGTATTCCTGATAATCGGCCATAAAAACACCCGGCTTTCTTTGTGTTCGTTACCCTCATTATACAGCACACGGCGGGGCCGTGCAAGTGGGCCGTGCTACTTTACGGCGACAGATGCTTTGTGGTATAATCATCATGGTTTAGTATGAAATCCTGTCGGCGGCGGGTGCCGCTGGCGTAACTGAGAAAGCAGGAATCAAAATTTATGCTGCAAAACCCTGAATTGCATTATCTGGACAACGCCGCTACCACCATCGTGGCCCCGGAAGTGGCGGATGTCATCAACAAGGCCATGCGGGAGCACTGGGCCAACCCGTCCAGCCTGTATGCCCCCGGTGCCCGGAGCGAGGAAGCCCTGAACGCCGCCCGCGCCGCCGTGGCCCGCACCCTGGGCTGCAAGAGCCGGGAACTCTATTTTACCTCCTGCGGCAGCGAGAGCAACAACATGGCCCTGCTGGGCGCGGCCCTGACCCGCAGGTTCGGTAAGGGCATCGTGGTGTCCGGCTTTGAGCACCCCAGCGTGCAGAAGCCGCTGGAGCGTCTGGCCGCCATGGGCTATGATGTGACCGTGGTGGCCCCCGGCCCGGACGGCACGCTGGACATCGACCGGATGCTGGAGCATGTGGACAAAAACACCATCCTTGTGGCCTGCATGATGGTCAACAATGAGGTCGGCACCCGGAACGATGTGGAGCGTCTGGCCGCAGAGGTCAAGCGCCGCAACAGCCGCACCATCGTCCATGTGGATGCCGTGCAGGCCTGGATGCGGGTGCCCATCAAGCTGGCGAACATCGACACGCTGGCTGTCAGCGGCCACAAGATCCACGCACCCAAGGGCATTGGTGCGCTCTACCTGAGCGACAGCCTGTATCAGGCGTTCCAGGCTCCCTATCTGGGCGGTGAGCAGGAGCGGGAGAAGCGCCCCGGCACCGAGAACCTTCCCTATGCGCTGGGCCTTGCTGCCGCGGCCACCCGCCTGAACAAGACCATGAAGAGCCGGGATGCTGCTGTGCGCGCCCTGAACCTGCGCCTGCGGGAAGGGCTGAAAGCCTTCCCGGAGGTGGTCATCAACAGCCCGGACAATGCGGTGCCCGAGGTGCTGAACTTCAGCGAGAACTGCATCAAGAGCGAGACCATGCTGGCCCATCTGGCACAGCAGCAGGTCTATGTCTCCTCGGCCAGTGCCTGCGGCCGGGGGCAGCCCAGCCACACCCTTGCCGCCATGGGCAGGGATCCGCTGGCCATCGACACGGCCATCCGCGTGTCCTTCTGTGCGGACAACACCCCAGAGGATGTGGACGCGTTCCTCAACGCCTTCGAGGACGGAATGAAGCATTTGCAGAGAATCAAAAAGTAAAAGAGGCAGATCATCGGGGAGTATTCCCACGCAAGTGAAACGGGCCATTCCATCGCCCGCCCTACTGCCTGCGGCAGCAGGGTCCCACCCCAGCGGACACTTGCTTTGGGAACCCCCCGCTGCCCGGTGGGGCGTTAGCAGCTGGGGCTTGTGATGGCGGGGCAAGAATGCTATAATTATACTATATTTCTGCACGACTTTGCGAATTTTCCACAGAAGGGAGGGGCGGCGGTTGAAAAGACGACGGTTTCTGGTGCTGAGTGCAGGCTGCATGATGGGCCTGCTCTCGGCGTGCGGCCTTCCGATGTCGGAAAATGTGCAGGTGGAGGAGCTGCTGCGTGCCCCGCGCCTTCCGGGCGACTACGGTGCACTGCAAAATGCCCTGAACGAATGGCTGGGGGAGAGCGCCCAGCTGAAATACCCGATGCAGGGGGAGCTGCTCTCGCCGTTCCTTTTGCAGGATCTGGATGGTGACGGCCAGCAGGATGCCGCTGTTCTCTACACCACGGCCCAGAGCTCCAACGTCTGCATTGCATTTTTGCAGAAGGATGCCGCAGGCGTGTGGCAGGTCCGCCAGAGCATCGAGGGTCTGGCGGATACAGTGGACAATGTCCGACTGGCACAGCTGCAGGATGGTGCCGCCACCCAGCTGGTGGTGGGGTACCTCGCCGCGCAGGGCGACAGCTATCTGGCGGTGTACTCCTACGAGAACGGCACGGTCAATGCCATTCTGGAACAGTCCTATGAGCAGTATCTGGTGGAGGATATCACCGGCGGCGGCAACGAGGATCTGATCCTGATGTCCACGCTGGAGGACGGCGGGGTGCAGATCGAGCTGCTGACCGTTGACCGGGACGGGATGTTCCAGCAGGTGGCTGTCATGGGCCTTTCGGCAGATAAGTTCTCGGGCTGCGCCGCTGTGGCAGCGGGCCTGGGAGCGGACGGCAAGCGCTATCTGGTGCTGGACGGCTGGACCGGTCTCTCGGGCAACAATCTGGCCACGGTGCTGCTCTACTTCGATGAGGAAAGCCAGCAGATGCTGCCCGCGGAGCAGATCAGCACCAGTGAGCTGTACAATGCGTCCCTGCGCAATGTCTCCACGCTGGTCAGCCGGGATCTGGACGGCGACGGCATCGTGGAGATCCCCACCCAGCCTGACGAAGCGGGCCTGCTGAACCTGAGCCAGAGCCGACGAATGGATTTCATCGTCTGGATGGACTACACCAGCCCGGAGCCGGAAAAGAGCTTCGGCCTGCTGGACGAGGAGAGCAGCTGCTACATTGAGCTGCCTGCCGAGTGGGAGGGCAACCTGATGCTCACCGACAGCGCTGAGGGAGAGGAGGCCGTGGAGCTGCGCACCGTGGACGAGGGCAAGCTGGTGCTGACCATGCGCCTGGTTCCTTCCAGCGAGAGCGCGGCGGGCTGGACCCGCCTGGGCGTGGTGGCATCCCGCCAGATGCAGGCCAAGTTCGGGCCGGACGTGGTGCTGAAGGATCAGAGCTATCGACTGTCCCGGTCGTTGTACCGGTTGAATTGAGGATGCCGCTCAGTTTTGCAGAAGTTTACCGGATGCAGGCTGGGTGTTCTGAGGTGAAATGCTTCTCCGTGTGCTCTTGGGCAGAGGGAGAAGGCAGAAAAATATGGAGGTCTTAGATGGTCAAGGTACTTGTGGTAGAGGATGAAGCCAGCATCCGCGAGATGATCGCGCTGAACCTGCGGCTGGCGGGGATGGAGGCGATGGAGGCCGACAGCGCCGAAGCCGCCCTGCCTCTGCTGGAGCAGAAGCCCGGCTGTGATGCTGCCATTCTGGATGTGATGCTGCCCGGCATGAATGGGTTCTCGCTCTGCGAGACCATCCGCCGCACCGACCAGAAGATCGGCATCATCATCCTGAGTGCCAAGGGGCAGGAGCAGGACAAGATCCGCGGCCTGTCCATCGGTGCGGATGACTATATGACCAAGCCCTTCAGTGTCAGTGAGCTGCTGGCCCGTGTGGAGGCCCTCTGCCGCCGGGTGGGCCGCTCGGGCGGCGGCTCCGCTGCCGACGAAAATGCCCCTACCACACTGGTCAGCGGGGAATTTGTGCTGGATGAGAACCGCCGTGTTCTCCTCAAGGCTGGGCGGCAGATCGAGCTGACCCAGGTGGAGTTCCAGATCATGGAGCTGTTCTTCCACAACCCCGGCATCGCGCTGGTGCGGGAAAAGATCCTGAAAGGCGTGTGGGGTGAGAACTACTTCGGCGATGTGAAGATCGTGGATGTGAACATCCGCCGCCTGCGGATGAAGGTAGAGGATGAACCCAGCCACCCCACCCACATTATGACAGTGTGGGGCTACGGCTACCGGTGGGAGGAGTAAGGAAAAACCGCTCAGTTGCGCTGTACTCGACTGCTCTCCCAATAGGAGAGCCAGGATTACTGACAGAAAGGAGGAAAAGCAATGCGCAGTGGTATTACCAACCGCTGGCTGCGGGGAAGCCTGTTCCTGACCGTGCTGCTGGTGCTGCTGGTGGAGAGCATGTTCGTGTACAACTTCGGCCGCAGCTACTACAACAGCGTCCAGCAGACCATGATGCGGCGTTTTTCCTCCATCAACGGTCAGCTGAAAATGTACACCGGCGACACGGCCCAGAAGACCGCGGCCAACCGCAGTGTGGCCCTGCGCCGGATGGTGGAGCAGTTTGCGGATAAAGACAAATATGAGTTCATGCTGCTGGACGGTTACGGCAGCGTGATCGCCTCCTCCAGCGGCACAGGTGCGGACGGCATCGTGGTGCAGGACGATTTTAACAAGGCGCAGGATGCACCGGACGGCGTGGGTGTGGCCATCTACCGCACCGCCAGCGGGGAAACGGTCATGGCTGTGTGCAGTCTGGTGCCCTATGCGGCCGAGGACGTGGCTGCCATGCGCCTTGTCACCAGTCTGACGCTGGTGCAGGCGCAGCTGAAGAGCGTTTTCATCGTCAGCCTGATCGTGGTGGCTGCCATTCTGGGCTTTACAGTGGCCTCCGGCCTGTACTTCGTGCGGGGCATCGTGGTGCCGCTGGGGCAGGTGGAGCGGATCGCCGCCAGCATCGCCCGGGGAGAACTGGATGTCCGCCTGCCTGTGACCGGTGACGAGCGGGACGAGGTGGACCGCCTGCGCGGCACCATCAATCAGATGGCCGAGGGGCTGGAAGAGACGGAGAAGATGAAGAACGAATTCATCAGCTCGGTCTCCCATGAGCTGCGCACGCCGCTCACCTCCATCTGGGGCTGGGTGGAGACCCTGCGCACCCTGGATGACCCCACCGATGAGAACTACCGCAAGGGGCTGGAGATCATCAACAACGAGACCGCCCGCCTGTACAACATGGTGGAGGAGCTGCTGGATTTCAGCCGCCTGCAGAATGGCCGCCTGAAAATGGAGTGCCGCCCCCTGGACCTTGTGGCCGAGCTGACAGACGCTGTCCTTTTCTGTGAAGCGCGCATCCAGCGGGAGGGGCTTCTGCTGGCCTATGCGGAGCCGGAGGAGATGATCCCGGTCTACGCCGACCCCGACCGCCTGCGGCAGGTGTTCATCAACATTCTGGACAATGCCATCAAGTATTCGGCCCCCGGCGGACGCATCACGGTCAAGATCTGGCAGGGCGAGTACAAAGCCTTCATCGAGATCATCGATCAGGGCCGCGGCATCCCGCCGGAGGATCTGGAAAACGTCAAGACCAAGTTTTACAAGGGCAGCAACTCGGTGCGGGGCAGCGGCATCGGCCTTGCGCTGGTGGATTCCATTATGACCGCACTGGACGGCACCATGGACCTCAAGAGCACGCTGGGCCGGGGCACAGTGGTCACCCTGGGCCTGCCGATCTACAAACGATAAGAGATTGTCCATATTTATCTGGTAAGATAAAGGGGCAGTTTTTACGATAGAGAGGGGCTGCAGCGCCCCATAGGAGAGCCAATGAATCAACCGAACAAGGAACGCTTCAAGACGAGTGTGGGCGGGCAGGCCCTGATGGAAGGCATTATGATGCGGGGCCCGAAAAACATCTGCTGTGCTGTCCGCAAGCCAGATGGAACCATTGAGACCAAGGTCGAGCCCACCCCCACCCACGGCGTGTGGACGAAGATCCCGCTGGTGCGGGGAGCCATCTCGATGATCGAAAGCCTGATCATGGGATACAAGTACATGATGTACTCGGCACAGGTGAGCATGGGGGATGACTACGACCCCGCCGAAGAGGAGACCGCCTTTGAAAAATGGGTGGGCGACCATCTGGGCAAAAAGGCCGAAGATATCATGCTGGCGGCGGCTGCCGTGATCGGCGGGCTGTTTGCCATCCTGCTCTTCACCGTTCTGCCCACGGTGCTGGTGGGCGGCCTGAACCATCTGGTGCCGCTGGGCCGCTGGGTCAAGGTGGTGCTGGAGGCGGTGCTCAAGGTCGCCATCTTCCTGACCTACATGGCCGCCATCTCCCGGATGAAGGAGATCCACCGGGTGTTCGAGTACCACGGGGCCGAGCACAAGACCATTGCCTGCTACGAGGCCGGAGACCCCCTCACGGTGGAGAATGTCCGCAAATATACCCGCTTCCACCCCCGGTGCGGCACCAGCTTTTTGATCCTGGTGGTCATTGTCAGCGTGTTCCTGTACAGCGTGCTGCCCTGGTCCAGCACCAGCCTGCGGGTGGTGTTCAAGCTGCTGCTCCTGCCGCTGGTCATGGGCATCAGCTACGAGCTGCTCAAGTGGTGCGGCCGGTCGGACAACATCGCCACCCGCATCATCCGGCAGCCCGGCATCTGGGTGCAGCATCTGACCGTGTTTGAGCCGGACGACAGCATGATCGAGGTGGCCATTGCCGCCGTCACGCCGGTCCTGCCCGAGGACCCGGAGGACGGCAGATGGTAACCGCAGGGATGCTGCCCCGGGCAGCAGTCCGGGAGGTGGAGGCACGCCTGCGCGCCGCAGGCTGCCCCGACGCAGATTTTGACGCGGCCGAGCTCTTCCGGCTGGCAGTGGGCGGGGATGCCCGCCTTGCCGATGCTCCGCTGGGTGCAGAGCAGGCAGAGCGGCTGGAAGCCCTGACGGCCCGCCGCGCGTCCCGGGAGCCTTTGCAATACCTTTGCGGCAGCTGGCCCTTCCTTGATTTTGAGCTGGCTGTCGGCCCCGGCGTGCTCTGCCCCCGGGCCGATACTGAGGTGGTGGCCGAAGCCGCCGCCGGAATGCTGGCTGGGGTGGAGGCACCCCGGGTGCTCGACCTCTGTGCCGGCACAGGCTGTTTGGGGCTGGGTGTGAAGCGCTTCTGCCCGGCGGCACAGGTCACCAGTCTGGAGAAGAGCCCTGCGGCATACCGCTATCTGGAGCAGAACGCCCATCTCTCCCCGGTACTGACCATCACCCCGGTGCGGGGGGATCTGTTCACCTACTGGCAGACCCTGCCGGAGGGGCAGCTGGACCTCATTGTGTCGAACCCGCCTTACCTGACCTCCGCCGAGATGGGCGCGCTGCAGCCCGAGGTGGCGCAGGAGCCTGCCATGGCGCTGGAAGCGGGGGAGGATGGGCTGGTATTTTACCGCGCCATTGCGGAACACTACCAGAAAGCTCTGCGCCCCGGCGGTGCCCTTGCCCTGGAGATCGGCTGGCAGCAGCGGGAGGCTGTAACGGCCCTGCTTGCCGCCAACGGGTGGACGGAGATCGTGTGCAGAAAAGACTTTGGCGGCAATGACCGCTGTGTGATGGCGAGAAAATAATAAAAATATCTACAACTTCCTGTTGTAATATCTGTAAAATGTGTTATACTAGTACCGAAAGAATTGGAATGCCCGCGCCTGCGTTTGGCCGCACCGCGCCGGGAACAGATGACAAAGGAGCATGACACTATGGCAAAAAATCAGAACAACAACGTTGCCCCGGCGACCCAGAAGACCGATCCCGGTGCCAAGAAGGATGCGCTGGCCACGGCACTGGCCCAGATCGAGAAGCAGTTCGGCAAGGGCGCTGTGATGAAGCTGGGCGACAACGCCGCCATGCAGGTGGATGCCATCTCGACCGGCAGCATCGGCCTGGATCTGGCACTGGGCGTGGGCGGCGTGCCCCGGGGCCGCATCATTGAGGTGTACGGCCCTGAATCCAGTGGTAAGACCACGCTGGCCCTGCATGTTCTGGCCGAAGCCCAGAAGAAGGGCGGCGATGTTGCCTTCATCGACGTGGAGCACGCGCTGGACCCTGTGTATGCCGAGGCGCTGGGTGTGGACATCAACAACCTGCTGGTCAGCCAGCCCGATACCGGTGAGCAGGCCATGGAGATCTGCGAGGCGCTGGTGCGCTCCGGTGCCATTGATGCCATCGTTGTGGACTCTGTTGCCGCCATGGTGCCCCGCGCCGAGATCGAGGGCGAGATGGGCGACAGCCATGTGGGCCTGCAGGCCCGCCTGATGAGCCAGGCCATGCGCAAGCTGACCAGCGTCATCGGCAAGACCAACACCGTCTGCATCTTCATCAACCAGCTGCGTGAAAAGGTCGGCGTGGTCTACGGCAACCCCGAGGTCACCACCGGCGGCCGCGCCCTGAAGTATTATTCCTCTGTCCGCATCGATATCCGCCGCGTGGAGGGCCTGAAGGATTCTTCCGGCCAGTTCATCGGCAACCACACCCGCGCAAAAATCGTCAAGAACAAGGTGGCTCCTCCGTTCCGTGAGGCGGAGTTCGACATCATGTTCGGCGAGGGCATCTCCAAGATGAGTGAGCTCATCGATCTGGGTGTCAAGCTGGGCATCGTTCAGAAGAGCGGTGCATGGTTCAACTACGGCGATATCCGCCTGGGTCAGGGCCGCGACAATGCCAAGCAATTCCTGCGCGATAACCCCGAGATCGCCAACGATATCGAGGGTCAGGTGCGCGCCAATGCCGACAAGCTCTATGCCACCCGCCGCCCGGGGGGCAAGGCTGCTGCCGCCCCTGCAGAGGGGGAACCGGCGGCTCCTGCCACAGCAAAGGAGCCGGTGGTCAAGGCTCCCGCCCGCAGCAGCGAGAGTGAGCTGGATATCATGGTGGAAGAGTAAATGGCCTTTTACAGCCGTGGCCGCCGCCCGCTGGCCGAAGAGGAAAAATCTACCGATGCCGCCAAGGCCCGCACCCGGGCCATGGAGCTGCTGGCCGGGCAGGAGCTTTCCTCGGGCCAGCTGTATGAGCGGCTGAACCGCCGCTATACCCAGCAGACCAGTGCCGCCGTGGTGGCAGAGATGGTGCAGCGGGAGTATATCAACGATGCCCGCTATGCCGAGACCCGTGCCCACGCCCTGCTGGCGGCAAAAAAGAGCCGCCGCGCCGCTGCCCAGAATCTGCGGCAGAAGGGCCTGGCCGCAGGCGAGATCCAGCAGGCGCTGGATGCTGTTTACACCCCCGATGTTTCCGGCGAGGACCCGGAGCTGGAAGCCGCCGCCGCTCTGGTGGAAGGGCATTACCGCAAAAAGCTGGAAGCGGGCCGCAGGGATCTGGTCATTGCGGCCCTGCAGCGGCGGGGATTTTCGTATTCCGTCATTAAGGAAGCCATTCGGCGAATCGAAGAGGAATAAGTGATCCGTTGTATAACCTCTCAGTCTCGCATCCGCTCGACAGCTCCCCTAGTAGGGGAGCCCTTGGCAAAACGGGAAACCTCTCCCTTACTGCCAAGGCCTCTCCTACTAGGAGAGGTGGCATTGCGAAGCAATGACGGAGAGGTTATACAACGGAGATTTGACAAACAGGAAAGAGAGTATCCCTTTTTATGAAAATTGCATGTATTTCCCTTGGCTGCCCCAAGAACCAGGTCGATCTGGACGTGATGGTGCACATCCTGCTTTCGGCCGGTCACGAGACGGTGGCCGACCTGGGCGAAGCCGATGTTATTCTGGTCAACACCTGCGGCTTTATCGAGAGCGCCAAGACCGAGGCCATTGAGAACATTCTGGAGGCCTGCGCCTACAAGCAGCAGAACCCGGAGCTGAAGGTCATCGTCACCGGCTGCCTGGCCGAGCGTTACCGCAGCCAGATCGAGGAGGAGATCCCCGAGGTGGATGCTGTGGTGGGCTGTGCCTCCAACAAGGCCATTGACACCATCGTGGCCCGCCTGTTCCAGGGCGAGAACCATCTGGAAAGCTACGGTGCCAAAAAGGACTTCCCGCTGGGCGGCAAGCGCGTCA
>OLWK01000940.1_pt1 | contig 14677 bp, 11 predicted proteins | sample 1674141 | NCBI WGS metagenome assembly OLWK01 (sample SAMEA103958148, study PRJEB25191) | human gut metagenome | reverse complement strand
CATAGCAACTGCATCAATACCGATAGTATCATGCTTGTCCATAATGAAAGCTAACTTAACCTTAGTTCCACATCCGTCAGTTCCTGAAAGTAATACAGGCTCTTCCATCTCCTTAATCTTAGCAAGTGAAAATGCACCTGAGAATCCGCCGATTCCGCCTAACACTTCTTCTCTCATAGTTGACTTAACAGCCTCTTTCATTAACTCAACTGACTTGTAACCTGCTTCAATATCAACTCCAGATTTCTTGTAATCCATGATTCTTTCTCCTTCAATATTATGATAAATGTAAGTTAATGTAACTATTCAGTTACTAATTAATAATTCTTATAGCCGACTTCCTGAAGTCTGGCATCCTTCTTCTGAACGCTTTCCTTAAGATTCTTAGTATAATCCTTAAGTCTTTCAAGAAGTGCTGCATCAGATGTTGCAAGAATCTTGGCTGCAAGAATACCTGCATTGGCACCACCGTTAATAGCAACAGTTGCAACAGGAATACCTGTAGGCATCTGTACTATTGAATATAATGAATCTCTACCGCCTAGTGATGTTGTGTGCATTGGAATACCAATAACAGGCATTGGGAAAATAGCTGCGCACATACCCGGAAGATGTGCTGCCATACCTGCACCTGCAATAATAACCTTAAATCCCTTCTCCTCTGCACTCTTAGCATATTCAAAGAATACGTCAGGCTCTCTGTGTGCTGAGATAATTGTCATTTCATACGAAATTCCTAACTGTTCAAGAATGTCTGCTGCCTTTGCCATAACAGTAATATCTGTTACATTTGGGCTTAATTTCATAACAACCGGCTGTTTTGCATGGGCTTTTACAGCCTTCGTGATAGCCTCCACTGCCTTAGGATCCTGGCCAAAGGCAATACCGCCCTCTTTTACGTTCGGACAGGAGATGTTGATTTCTACTGCATCAACACCGTCTACATCCAGCTTTTTGGCAACAGCGCCGTATTCCTCGGGGGTATGGCCGTAGATGTTGACAATCACAGGAACATTATATTTTTTCAGCTCAGGCAGAGTGTGCTCCAAGAAGTACTCGCTGCCGGGGTTTTCCAGACCAATGCAGTTCAGCATGCCGGACGGAGTTTCTACTGCACGCTGGCCCTTATTGCCTGCTGCAGGCTCTAAAGAGGTACCCTTTACGGTAACAGCGCCAACCTTTTCCAGGTCGAGAAAATCGGTAAATTCCAGGCCAAAGCCGAAGGTGCCGGAGCCGGTAGTAACAGGAGTAGCCATCTTCACGCCGGCAATATCAACTGCCAGACGGCCATCATACAATGCTTTTACCATTCTCCTACCTCCTCTGCCCAGAATACCGGGCCGTCCTTGCAGACCTTGATGCGCTTGCCAATGCCTTCGCAGGCACAGGACAGGCACGCACCAAGACCGCAGGCCATGTATTTTTCCAGAGATACCTGACATTTTACGCCGGCTTCTAAGCAGGCATTGGCAACTGCGCGCATCATCGGTACAGGACCGCAAACGTATACGCAGTCATAGCCACCCTCTTTCAACAGCTGTGGCAGCAGGGCCATTACAGTCCCCTTAGTGCCGACACTGCCGTCATCGGTGGTCAGGTAAATATTTTTGCTGAGGCTTTCATAAAGCTTGGTCCAGAACAATTCCTCGGCACTGCGGCCGCCCATCAGGATATCGGTATTGCCCTCACCAAAGCCCTCTGCCAAAAACAGCAGCGGAGCCAGGCCCAAGCCGCCGCCAACCAGCAGCGGTTTCTTGGCACTCATATCGAAGCCGTGTCCCAGCGGACCGACGATGCTCAGCTCGTCGCCGCTGCAAACGTCAGCCAGGATATGGGTTGCTTCACCAATGATACGGTAGATCATGGTGATGGTTCCCTCAGCCTTGTTAACTCCTGCTACGCCGAAGGGACGGCGCAGCAGCGGAGCAGTATTCTTGCACACCTTCACGTTGACGAACTGTCCGGGGACAGCCTCGTCAGCGATTTCCGGTGCATAAACATTTATTAATTTTGTCGTACTATTTAAAACTCGTTGACCAATTACCTTGGCACTCGCAATAGTTTTAGACATAATCAATCCTCCCAGGTCAGATCCTGCAGAGCGGTAACGCGTACAACGCTGCGACGACGCATTGCGCTCATAACGTTCAGCAGCTCGCGTGCAGTATCCATAGAGGTCAGGCAGGCAATTGCATGCTCTACGGTAGAACGGCGGATTTTGAAGCCGTCACGTTCAGCGTCACGACCGTGGTTGGTGGTGTTGATAACCATACCGATGCGGCCGCTCTTGATATCATCAATCAGGTTCGGATGACCTTCGCTTACTTTGGTAGCAACTTCAACAGTTACACCGTACTTCTGCAGGTATTCCGCAGTCCCGTCGGTTGCGATAACGGTGTAGCCCAGCTCTTCAAAGCCGCGGGCAATAGCAACTGCCTCAGGCTTATCCATATCAGCAACGGTAATCAGAATTGCACCCTCGTGTGGTACATTGATACCGGAAGCGATGCAAGCCTTATACAGCGCACGGCTGTACTGATAGTCGCAGGCCATAACCTCACCGGTGGATTTCATTTCAGGTCCAAGGGTGATATCCACGTTGCTCATCTTATTGAAGCTGAATACAGGAGCTTTAACAGCATAGTAGTCCGGGAAGAAGCGCAGGCCTGCTTGCAGTCCCTGCTCTTTGAGGCTCATGCCCATTGCGCATCTGGTAGCAACGTCTACCATGGAGATGCCGGTAATCTTGCTCAGGAACGGTACAGTTCTGGAGGAACGCGGGTTAACCTCGATTACATATACATGCTCGTCACGAACGATGTACTGAATGTTGATCATGCCCTTAACTTCCAGACCCAAAGCCATCTTGTTGGTGTATTCGATAATGGTACGGATAACACTCTCGCTCAGGCTGCGCGGCGGATATACGGCGATGGAGTCACCGCTGTGTACGCCTGCACGTTCAACGTGTTCCATGATGCCGGGGATTAATACTTCCTTGCCGTCGCAGATAGCGTCAACCTCTACCTCAGTGCCCTGCAGGTAATGGTCAACCAGTACCGGATGCTCGTGAGAAGCCTTAACAGCATATGTCATGTAGTTGCGCAGCTCGTCATCGTTATAAACGATTTCCATAGCACGGCCGCCCAGTACGTAGGAAGGACGAACCATAGTCGGATAGCCAACATTGTGGGCAGCAACCAGCGCACCCTCGGTATCAAATACGGTGTGGCCCTGCGGACGCGGGATATCGCAGCTTGTCAGCAGCTCATCGAAACGTTCACGGTCCTCGGCGCGGTCGATGCTGTCAACGGAGGAGCCCAGAATCTTCACGCCTGCGCGGAAGAGCGGGCCTGCCAGGTTGATAGCGGTCTGACCACCGAATTGAACGATAACACCTTCCGGTTTTTCTTTGTCGATAACGTTGAGAACATCCTCAACAGTCAGCGGCTCAAAGTACAGTTTATCGGAAATATCGAAGTCAGTGGAAACGGTTTCCGGGTTGTTGTTGATGATAATGGTTTCATAGCCCATTTCCTTCAACGCCCATACGCAGTGTACGGAGCAGTAGTCGAATTCTACGCCCTGACCGATACGGATAGGACCGGAGCCGAGTACAACTACTCTCTTTCTGTCGCTTACTTCAACCTCATCCTCGGTTTCGTAGCAGGAATAGTAGTACGGGGTTGCAGCTTCAAATTCCGCAGCGCAGGTATCAACCATTTTGTAGGTCGGCAGAATGCCGTTAGCCTTACGCATATCGCGGATTTCAAACTCAGTCTTGCCTACGCGTTTACCGATAACAGCATCGGCAAAGCCCATTCTCTTAGCCTTGCGCAGCAGGCTCGGAGTCAGCTCGTGAGTTTCCAGAGCTTTTTCCATTTTAATGATGTTTTGGATTTTGGAAAGGAACCACAGGTCAATCTTGGTGATATCGTGAATCTCTTCCAGAGTAATGCCGCGGCGGATAGCCTCAGCAACAACGAAGCAGCGCTCGTCATCAATGCGTTTGATGCGGTCATGAATTTCTTCATCGCTCAAAGCCTTCAGCTCAGGCATTTCCAGATGATTGAGGCCGATTTCCAGGCAGCGAACTGCTTTCAGCATAGAAGCTTCAAAACTGCGCTCAATTGCCATAACCTCACCGGTAGCCTTCATCTGAGTGCCCAGGGTGCGGTCAGCGGTTACGAATTTATCGAACGGCCAACGCGGGAATTTCAGTACGATATAGTCAATGGTAGGCTCGAAGCAAGCCTTAGTCTTTTTGGTAACAGCGTTTTCGATTTCGTCCAGGTTGTAGCCGACAGCAATTTTGCTGGTAACCTTAGCAATCGGATAACCGGTAGCTTTGGAAGCCAGTGCGGAAGAACGGCTTACACGCGGGTTAACTTCGATTACATAGTAGTTTTCGGAGTACGGGTCGAGAGCCAGCTGTACGTTACAGCCGCCAACTACGCCCAGCTCACGTACGATATCGATAGAAGCCTGACGCAGCAGCTGTACTTCTTTATCGCTCAGAGTCTGTGCCGGAGCCACAACGATGGAGTCGCCGGTGTGTACGCCAACGGGGTCCAGGTTTTCCATGGAGCAGACGGTGATGCAGTTATCAGCAGCGTCGCGGATTACTTCGTATTCGATTTCCTTCCAGCCGGCGATGCTGCGTTCAATCAGGCATTGGCCGATGGGGCTATAGCCCAGACCCTTTTGCACGATATCAATCAGCTCTTCCTCGTTTTCAGCAATACCGCCGCCGGTACCGCCGAGGGTATAAGCAGGACGGACAATCAGCGGATAGCCGATTTCCTTGCCGAAGTCGCAAGCAGCTTCAATGGTTTCTACGATAGTGCTTTCAGGAATCGGCTGATGGATTTTCTCCATAGTTTTCTTGAACATTTCGCGGTCTTCACCACGTTTGATTGCACTGATCTGAGTGCCCAGCAGACGAACGTTGTATTTGCTCAGAATGCCTTGCTCTTCCAGTTTCATAGCCATGTTCAGGCCAACCTGACCGCCAAGTGTTGCCAACAGGGAATCAGGACGCTCACGTTTGATAATTTTTTCAATGAATTCAACGCTGATAGGTTCAACATATACACGGTCAGCCACATGCACATCAGTCATAATGGTTGCAGGGTTGCTGTTTACCAGTACAACCTCCAGGCCTTCCTCCTTCAGAGCGCGGCAAGCCTGAGTGCCTGCATAGTCAAACTCTGCTGCCTGACCAATAATAATAGGGCCGGAGCCGATAACGAGAACCTTTTTAATATCTTTAAGTTTCGGCATAATTAACGACCCTCCATCATATCAACAAAATGTTTAAACAAATAATCATGATCACCAGGGCCAGGGCAGGCTTCCGGATGATATTGAACGGTGAATGTAGGATGCTTGGTGTATTCCAGGCCTTCGATAGTACCGTCGTTCATGGAAATGTGGCTGATGTTGATGCCCTTGCCTTCCAGAGATTTTTCATCTACAGCATAGCCGTGGTTTTGGGCGCTGATGTAGATGCGGCCGGTTGTCAGGTATTTTACCGGTTGGTTGATACCGCGATGGCCGAATTTCATTTTATAGGTATCAGCACCGTTAGCCAAAGCCATGAGCTGATGACCGAGGCAGATACCGAAAATCGGTTTTTTACCGATTAATTTCTTAATGTTTTCAATAACCTCTGGCAAATCCTTCGGGTCGCCAGGGCCGTTGGACAGGAAGATACCGTCCGGGTCGCATGCCAGTACCTCTTCTGCGGTAGCGGAAGCAGGGAATACTGTCAGGCGGCAGCCAAAGGCTTCAATGGATTTCAGGATATTGCGTTTAATACCGAAGTCCATAACAGCTACATGCAGCTTGCCCTCGCCCATGGTGTAAACCTCGGGAGTGGTAACCTCCTCAACCTGGTTGTGTACTGCCGGTAAAGCCAACAGCTTCTGTACTTCATCATCAGGCATTTCTGCCGGAACGATTACGCCCTGCAGTACGCCGTGATTACGGATTTTACGGGTGATAGCACGTGTATCGACACCTGCTAAGGTCGGAATATCCTGCTCAGTCAGGAAGTCCTCCAGGCTCTGCTCATTGCGCCAGTTGCTGGGGCAATCGCACAGCTCGCCGATAACGAAGCCCTGGAAGAAGCATTTCTTGCCTTGGTTAAACAGCGGGTTGCAGCCATAGTTGCCTACCAGCGGATAGGTCATTACTACAATCTGGCCGCAGAAGGATGGGTCAGTCAAGGTCTCCTGGTAACCGCTCATGCCGGTGGTGAATACAACCTCACCTACAGCATTGCGTTTGCCACCATACAGAGTGCCTTCAAAAACGCTGCCGTCTTCTAAAACTAATTTTCCTTTTCTTACTTTTTCGTGCATACTACACCATCCCTCATTACAAAATTACCGTGCAGCATAGTGGCAACAGCCTTACCGGTGCAAGCCTTGCCTTCGTACGGGGTGAATTTGCCGCGGGTATAGAATTTGGAGCTGTCAACAGTCCATTCTTTATTTAAGTCCATAATAGTGATATCAGCAACACTGCCCTCTTTCAGAGTACCGCCGGCCAGCTTGAACAGCTTAGCAGGCTCGCAGCTCATTTTGCTGATAATAGTATTCAGGTCGAATACATGGGTGTGATATAAGTCTGTCAGCATTACTGCCAGAGAGGTTTCCAGACCGCAGAAGCCGTTCGGAGCATAACGGAATTCAACATCCTTTTCTTCCGGTGCGTGCGGGGAGTGGTCGGTAACGATAGCGTCAACGGTGCCGTCCAGAACAGCCTCACGCATAGCCTGTACGTGGTCTGCACTGCGCAGCGGCGGGTTAACGCGGGTTGCGGAATTGTAATCTGCGCAAGCCTCATCGGTCAGAGTCAGATGATGTACGGTTACTTCACTGGTAACATTCACGCCGCGTTTTTTAGCCTGGCGGATGATGTCGATTGCACCCTTGGAGGCAACGTGGCAGATGTGTACATGTGCGCCGGTGTATTCAGCGATGATGCAGTCACGTGCAACAGCGATATCCTCACTGATTGCCGGTACGCCCGGTACGCCGATACGTGCGGAAACAGCGCCTTCATGCATGTAGCCTTCGGAATCCAGCTCAGGATCAATTGCATGGCACAGCAGCGGTTTGTCGAAAGCAGTTACATATTTGGCAGCCAGCACCATCAGACGGGAGCTCTTTACATAGTGGCCGTCATCGGAGAAGCCCATAGCGCCTTTTTCTGCCATGTCGCCCATCTCTGCCAGCTCTTCGCCCTTTTCGCCCTTGCTGATTGCGCCGATAACTTCAACGTTAGCGTAGCTTTCCTCGCGAGCGCGTTCTTTAATACCGCTTACTACGATGGAGGTATCAATAACAGGCTTGGTATTCGGCATGCAGGCAACAGTGGTTACACCGCCGGCAGCAGCAGCCTTGGTACCGCTGATAATATCTTCCTTAGCTTCCAGGCCAGGCTCACGCATATGAGTGTGTACGTCAATCAGACCAGGAGTTACTACGAGGCCGGTTGCATCAAAAACCTCGTCAGCTGCTTCGGCAATATCCTTGCCCAAAGCTTTAATTTTGCCATCCTCAACGAGGATATCCATTACAGCATCTAATTTTTGGCTGGGGTCTACTACCCTGCCGTTTTTAATCAATGTTTTCAATGTGTTTACCTCCTGTCAAAGTCAAGAATAAGAGTGCCATACGTACAGCTACGCCGTTTTGTACCTCAGTACGGATTGCGGCGTTATCGCAGTAACCAACCTCCCAGGAGATTTCCAGACCACGGTTCATCGGGCCGGGATGTAGCACGGTTACGTCAGGCTTAGCCAGCTTCAGGCGGTTTTCGTTAATTCCGAAGATACGTGCATATTCACGCGGAGACGGGAACAGACCCTTTTGCTGACGCTCCAGCTGAATACGCAGGATATCGATTACGTCAGCGCCTTCGATTGCTTCTTCAACGCGTTTGTGTACTGTAACGCCCAGAGAAGCGATGTCATGCGGCAGCAGAGTCATAGGACCTGCAACGTGTACATCAGCGCCCATTTTGGTCCAGGCAGCAATATTGGTGCGGGCAACACGGCTGTAGAGAATATCGCCGATAATTGCCATTTTCAAGCCCTTCAGGTTTTTGCCCTGCTCACGGATAGTAAACATATCCAGGAAGCCTTGAGAAGGATGTGCGTGTGCGCCATCACCGGCGTTGATGATTACAGGGTCTGCAACCTTAGTAGCATATGCTGCAGCGCCTTCAATGGGGTGACGCATAACAATCGCATCACAAGCCATGGATTGTACAGTCAGGATGGTGTCGCGCAGGCATTCACCTTTGACAACACTGGAAGAGGATGTAGTGATGTTTACTACATCGGCACCCAGATATTTGCCTGCCAGCTCGAAGGATGTACGGGTACGTGTACTGGGCTCATAGAACAGATTGATGATAGATTTACCGCGCAGTGAGGGCACCTTTTTGATATCCCTCTTCATAATCTTCTTCATTTCCTCAGCTGTTTTCAAAACCAGCTCGATTTCCTCAACGCTGAGGCTTTCCAGATCCAGTATATCTCTGCCACCCAGAGATACATTTGATTTAGCCATTAGCTTTACCTCCTGTTTTTTATAATAAAATTGCATAATAAAAGGCCTTCTCATCCCATGATGGTGCAAAAAGGCCTTAGGTTTCATAATAACTTATACCTTGCAGTCTCACAGGACCAATTTAAAGGTGCAAATTGATTGTATATATTTTACACCTTAATGAAGAATACGTCAAATATTTCGAGGTAAAATCTTGGCAGGAATTTTTTACTTATAGTATAATAAAGAAGACTAAAAATTAGCGAGGTACTTATGCGAAACACCATTATAGATAATCTGCGTGGCATCTGCATGCTTGGCGTCATCGGTATTCATATCGGCAGCCTGGCACTTGCCACCAACAACTTTACTCTTTACTTATTACTGGAGATTTTAAGCCGTTACAGTGTCCCCTCCTTTTTCTTTATCTCCGGCTACGGCCTGGCCTTTACGGATAAAGGCCTTTTAAGCGGCAGCCGGCTGAACTATATCGACTTTATGAAGAAGCGTCTGCGGGGAGCAGGCCTGCCCTATCTCAGCTGGTCGCTTTTTTACATGCTCTACTTCTGGCTAATTCTGCCACCGGGCTTCGTCAGCTGGAATCCGCTGCATGTGGCCTATGTATTATTCTTCGGCCTGGGCTGCTACCATTTGTATTTTATGGTCATCCTGCTGTGGTTTTATGCAAGCTATCCGCTCTGGCGCCGGCTTCTTTGTATAATTATACATCAAAGCATACCGTTTATGCTAGTGCTTTTATTCATTTTCCAGCTTGCTTTCAACTGGTGGACAACGCATCCGGGCTTGAATACAGCGGGTTGGAGCGTTCTGGCTAAAAATTTCTTTGATTATCGCCTCAACTATCTCCCCTTGCATTATTTGCTTATTTTTATAAGCGGCGGCTTAGCAGCCTGCTATTGGGAAAAATTCATCGCCCTTCTGCGCAGATACAGCGCCATGGTATGCATAATTTTTGCTGCAAGCGTGGCCTGGGACGTACAAAGCTGTTACGAAGCAGTTACTGTCAAAGGCTACACGCTGATTGATCTGGCCAACACCTATCACCAGCTCAGCCCGCAGGGACTCTGCTACACCGTAGGCTCGCTGCTCTTCTTCTGCCTGGCACTGGATTGGCTGGAGCGCAAGGCGCAGGCAAAAGCACATACAGAGGCTCCCAATGCACTGCAATCTATCCCTCAAGCAGCAACAACCCCAGAGGCTCCCCTTGTCGTCGCAAGCGACATTAGCACGACCAACAGCTTGTCGCCGCGCAAGCTCACGACAAGCTGGGTCTTAGCGTCGGGGAGCTGTCACCGCAAGGTGACTGAGAGGGGTTCCCTCGCCAACATCCTCTATAAAGCCATCAGCATCCTTTCCGCTTATTCTATGCTCATCTACTTTGTGCATCCGTTGCTTTTGGACTGGCTCAGCAGCGCCTATAACCATTTTGGCATCATCATGACCGTCAAAAAGGTAGCCCTGTCCTACGTGCTGCTGGTGCTCGGCTCGCTGGCCCTCAGCATCCTGCTGACAAAGGCATTTGAAAAATGCAGTACGGCAAAGCTGCTGTTTACAGGCAAACGGTGAATTCAATACAAAGCAAAAAGACGTTGCGTGCTTTTTCAAGCACACAACGTCTAATTTTTTTCTTTTAACATTTACAGTTGAGCCTTCATTAATTTCTTATATACCTCAACGCCTGGCTGGTCAAATGCATCCACATCCGCCAGCTCGCCCTCATAGGCAATCGTCAGCATCAAAAAGTACATCAGCTGTCCAAGATAATACTCATTCAGCTTCGGCAGCGTAAAGCGCGCATTGTAACGGTTATCACCCGTCAGCGCCGCTTCATTGGCATTCAGCGCCGCTTTAAGAGCCTTCGCCATATCCATTCCCTCGTATTTATCGAAGAACGGTACATCGGCAAAAGGATTGTGCAAAACTGCCTCAACCTCAGGATTGGCAACCTCCAGGAACTGCACCACCTTATTCAGACGGCCGTCCTGATGCTGCTGTGTCTGTGCATGCATATCCGTTGTGCCGACAGCAACAATCGGCGTTCTTCCGTAGTGAACAGTTTCACCCTCACGGTTGCAGCGCTTGCCAAGCGATTCCGCCAGCAGCTGCACATACCATTCGCTCAAGGATTTCAGGCGCATGCTGTACGGCATAAACACTTCAATATCGCGTCCTCGCTCATAGGCCATGAATTTCAGTAAAGCATTGAGAAGCGCCGGGTTTTCCGCAAGCTCTGCCTGCTGGCAATAGATATCCATATCACGCGCACCGCGCAAAAACTCTTCGATATCACCGCCCAAAGCAGCCATCGTTACGAGTCCCGGGTCAGTCATAATGCAGAAGCGTCCGCCAATGCCTTCCTTGATGTCAAAGCGCTCCCAGCCAAATTTTTCCGCCAGCTGCAAAAGCGGCGCATTTTCCACCGGAGCCTTTAAATCAGTAACTACCGTGCAGTCAAGGTCGATATCTGCGTTTTGAGACAGATTAGCATAGAAATACGTAAAGGCAGAAATTGTTTCCAGCGTAGTACCGGATTTAGAAATCGGCACCAGCATAATCTTTAGCTTCTTGCCTTCTTGCGCACTTACTCCAGCCATACGGCGCATCTTGAACAGCAGTGAATTGCAGTCCACCGGGTCAAGATTGTTGCCGGAAAAATAAATGCAGGGCTGGCCTTGGCGCAGTGTCGCACTGGTATTCCAATGATAACCGCCAAAGGCATCAAACAGCACCTTGTTGCCCAAGTAGGAGCCGCCAACGCCCAAAAAGATTACGACATCTTTACTGCGCAAATGCTTGCTGTAGCGCATCAGCTTAATAATCGACTGCTCCGTATTGGGGTTGCCGTCAGCAATATATGGCATGCGTGGAAAGTAAACATGCTCAGGCGTGCCGTCCTTAGATAAATGCTTCTTGGCAAAGCCGCTGCGGCGCAGCTCGCACACAGCCTTATCTGCTGCCGCTCCCTGCTGCTGCAGTGCCTGCTCCACTTCCTGCGCTTGCAGTCTGCCCGCTCCAACCATATTGCTGAAGTCAAAAACAATACCACTGGGCATAACAATTTTATATTCCAAAATATACACTCCCAAATATTAGTTGCACCTATAATGTGTTATTATAACATATTCATACAGCAAATTCCATAGACTATAAGAGCAAGTAATATTTTATCGCAAACAAGACTGAAGCTTTATTTTACCTCTACCAGCTCGATATGGAAGTTCAGTTCCTTACCAGCCATTTCATGGTTAGCATCAAAGGTAATATTGGTATCATCCTTTTCGGTTACCAGTACAGGAACAGGCTGACCGAATTGGTTCTGCAGGTAAACTCTCTGGCCAACGGTCAGATTTTCGGCACCAGGCAGTTGGGCAATCGGCATGGTGAAGATAGCCTTCGGGTCAGCCTCGCCATATGCTTCTGCCGGCAGCAGATGGATGTCAACCTCAGCGCCAACCTCCAGGTCTGCAACAGCTGCATCAAAGCCTTTAATCATCTGGCCTGCGCCGCAAACAAATTCCAACGGCTCGCCACGGTCATAGGAGGAATCAAATTGCTTGCCATCATTGAAGGTACCTTTATAGTGTACGCGACAGGTTTTTCCTACATTACGTCCGGTTAATTCATTGCTCATTATTAAATCACCTCATAAAAATATTTGATATAAAGCCGGTATAAGCGTATATCAGTCACAGTTATGTATATTATACTATAAATTTCGCCTTATTTCACCTCAAAAAAAGGCAGCCGGTTAAATGCCGACTGCCATAATTATCTCAGACTCTGCGCATCAGCGCTTCTATTCACCCTCCTGCAGAAAGATACTGCCTCATCAGCCCCTTAAAGCCCTGCTTTTTGAAGTCCTTCAACGGCAAAAATTCAATCTCAACACTGTGATTAGCATATTCAGACCTCATTTCATTGAACTCTTCCACAGTCATATCTGTTTCCTGCGAAGCATCTGCCTCACTTCTGCAGGTCATATTGCGGTAAACGCCAAGGCCGTCATCCTTCGGCCAGGTAAAATAAAGCTCATAGCACCCGAGGTTGCCGTCAGGCTGCAAATGCTCAACAGCAAGCACCTGATGCGAAATGCCGGTGCCGCCTCGTGTCACCAGGTTGTCATTTGCCATAAGCTGCAGGCTGCTGCGGCTCCAGCCCTCCGCAACATATTTCACCCTGCCGTCCACAAAGGTGTAAATCGCATAAATCTCCTTACCGTAATGCCCCACGCCGCGTTTTTGGCTAATCCAACCGATAAGCAGCTCCGGAACACCGTCGCCGCTGATGTCCTGCAGCGTGTAGCCAAGCTGCTGCAGGGCCGCCTCCCGATTGGCGAAATCCCGCACCTCACAGATGCCTGTTCTTCCCTGCTCCGGCAGGTTATCACTCGTACCGTCAGCAATAAATTCATAAACGCTGTCTACAACATTTGCATATTCCTGCTCATAGGCCGGCGCTACTTTAGCAGCGGCCTCAGCCTTAGGCAAATCCATCTGCGGTAATACGGCATTTTGCTCTGTGCCGTAACCGGCAAACGCCACCAGAAGCATTGCCAGCCACATGCTCTTAAACAGCTTCCGCTTCATTACGCCACCTCCTGTCAAAAGATGTTTTAGCAAAAATTGCTTTATCCTTTACTTTGCTTAATGAACGTCATGCTCGCAGTAAATAATTTCCGAAATCACATCTTTAGAATCCAATTTCACATAAAAGCTCTTGTGCAGGAATTTTTGCCCTCTTGCGTTATAGGCATATTTCACCCAACCGATCATATAATGCGTATCAGAACGGCCTCCGCCCATATAATCATCCTCCCAGCCGTTCATTTTCAGGTAACCGTCCAAACGAATCTGGCTGTCAGTATTAAGCAGCTGGCCGACAGCATAGCCTGCCATCATGCCATGAAGTTTATTAACCTTCACTTCATTCACTTTGTTTCTCGCTGAATCTATATAGAACAGACGCGGTCCGACCTGCATCTTTTTATCGGCATATGAGATAGTATCATCCGTATTCTTTTCCACACGCCCCAAGTAATAGGCACCTGAAGCAAAAATCTCGGGATCCATAATCCAATCTGCTTCGAGGGCAGCATTAAAGCGTCCTGCTGCACTGGCAGCTCTCGGGGTTGTATCAAGATATTTACTTGCCATAAAACCAACATGGCCCTTTTCAGTAGTACCAAGAAGCCATTTGTATTCACTGTTTACTACATCCACAACTCTGCTTACATAAAATTTATCTCCCCTTTGCAGCATGGTGATAACATCACAGTCGGTATTAGGCTGTGTTCTGACATTAACATCGGTTGCGTTGCAATATACCTCCAGCGGCCATCCGGGATAAGACCTGAGCTCGTTGGCTAAATAAGCTGTGTTGACCTCGGCAAAGGCAGTGTTGGCAAATATTGCCAGACCAAGCGCTGCGCTTAAGAATAATTTCTTTTGCATATCCATCCCTCCTATTCCTGCCATCTGCGTTACGGGCAGTTGTTTTCCTGATTATATTTTAACTTGAAAATAAGAAAAGCGCCCCACCCGAAAGAGTGAATTCGGGTAGGGCGAGAGGGATTCGGGGGAAAGAAGGATATATTTTTATGCCTCATTAAGCTTCTGCAAGCGTTTCAGCCATCTTGTAACAGCGCCACTTTCGATAAAGCCTAATAACGCACCATCACAAAAGCGCTCTGCCCTAAGAGAAGCTATTAGTAAAGCCAATATACATTGAGCATCTAATCCAGAAGCATCGGCTTTCATCATGGAATCATAACCACATTTTATGCCATTAGCATTAAGAATATCTGCATATTTACTCGGTACTATTTCATCACTTTCTTTGGCAAATTTATAGATATCATCTGTCAACTTATCAACCGCTATAGAATAACTGACGAAAGGAAGGTGCATCGGTCTTTCCGAAGAACCATCATTTTCCTTATCAACAATCCATTCACTAACATTATCATTTTCCAAAAGATTGATATATTTTGTCAATGCAGAGTATTTTTTCATCACACTTCATCCCTCTTCCAATCTCTCCACACTATCATAACACGAAAATTCATTTTCATTATCTCTATTATACCATTAAAA
>OLWK01000935.1_pt1 | contig 14726 bp, 16 predicted proteins | sample 1674141 | NCBI WGS metagenome assembly OLWK01 (sample SAMEA103958148, study PRJEB25191) | human gut metagenome | reverse complement strand
TTTGTTGCTCAGGAACTTATAAATAAAGTTAAATTATAGTGTTGCGGAATTAAGGTTTATAACGGCATCAGAATAAACGAGAGTATTATGGCAGATTTGATTAGAGTTACTTTCCCCGGTGAAGACGCGATATGCTATAAGAGTCCTGTCAACACAGTGATAGAAGTTCTCCGTAAAATTGGCGAGGAGCGTTTTGGAGAAATTACCATGAGCATCAGAAAACGTCCATTGGTTTCTAAGGAGATATATCCTGAACTTCAGAAATACACCAAAGAAATCATTCCGGGGTGGTATTACATAAATCAATCGGACACACGCGAAAAAACATCGCAGCTCATAAACATCAGCCGATTGCTGAATCTTAACCTAACGGTTGAGGTTGGTACCCGCTTTACAGCTAATGCCGATCCTAAAATACCCGGAGCAACTCGACCAAAAAACAAACTGCTGGTTACTATGCCTGACGGAGAGGTTATTGACTATGAAAGTTATAAAGACGTCTTCATGGCATGCATAGATAAACTCGGTCCAAGAAGGGTGTCGAATCGCGCAAATATAGATCTATCTGCTAATTGCCCGCTATTAACGGTAACCAATACTACCGGAAATCGTCGTAAAATTGGAGATTATTTATATCTGGCGATACCTTTTACAGCGAAAGAAGCAAAAAAAATACTCGAAATCATAGGGAAACGATTGGACGAGAATATAAAAGTGGAAGTAATTCCAGTCGTACAGAGAAATAATCTATTATAACAGACTAATCGTGCATCATGGAAGAAGTAATTACCTGGATAAAAAAAGAACGCAATAAAGGCAAGTCTTGGGAAGAAATTTTATTCGCTTCTCAATCTACCGATGATGGTCTGAGGGCGTTTTTACAGTCGGCTTCTACTTTTTTTCACTGGCCGCAACTTTCTGTGGAAGATTGGAAAAACATAGTCAAATCTCAGCAAGAGGACGAGGCTGTGCGCAATCGCCTGATAGATGAACAGGGTTCTACGGTGATAGGTGCGGTCAATGAAGATAATGAAATCAGCATACCGGAAAATGAAGATTCCGCGTGGCAGAGTTACAAACGTAAGCTTATCAGAGACGGATTTAATAAGAATACCATAGATCTGATGGAAGATGCTACGCTCAAAACATTGCGTCATCTTAGCCGAGACACGAGAAATATTGAAAGCGTTAAAGGTTTGGTCGTTGGTAATGTGCAGTCAGGTAAAACAGCGAACATGGCTGCTCTGATAGCGATGGCCGCTGATAATGGATGGAATATGTTTGTCATCCTATCAGGCATGATGAACAATCTACGCATACAGACACAGAAAAGACTCTGGAATGATTTAAGCTCCGGAGAATGTAAGTGGGACTGGCATATAATTGATAATCCCAGACCCGTAGAGGAAGCAGGAAGGAAATTAAGAGACCTCCAACTTTCCACTGAGAGCAGAAGAAGATATATTGCGGTATGTCTCAAAAACAGTACCCGATTGTCAAATATAATAGATTGGTTGGCATACGACAAAGCCAGTCGAGAGAATGTCCGTATGCTTATTATTGATGATGAGGCAGATCAGGCAAGTATAAATACTTCACAGGATGATCGAACGACAATAAACAAGTTAATCTTGAATCTTATAAATAATCGAGATTCTAAAAGCCGCAATATCAGCTCTAAGATTCAGGGTATAAACTATATAGGATATACAGCTACCCCGTATGCAAATGTCCTGAATGAAAGTCCGGGTAAAGAATCTCTTTATCCGTCTAACTTCTTGACCTCACTCTCTACGTCTAACGAATATTTTGGACCTCAGCAAATATTTGGATATGACGATGGAGATTCCACGACATATTATGAAGGTCTTGACATCATACGTAACGTATCGGATAGTGACGTCAGAGAAATATCCGAATTACACGACGGAAGTGATGTGAATCTGCCTGCATCTTTACGAGATTCTATAAGTTGGTTTATTTGTAGCGTTGGATATATGCGTTACATAAACTACAATAAACCGATTAGTATGCTTATCCATACCAGTCGGAATGTGCCGCACCACAACAATATAGCTGATGCAGTGTCTCGATGGATAAATCGGTGCGGAAGTAAGGCTATTATTGAAATATGCGAACAACTTTGGGAAGAAGAAACATCAAGATTTACACTTGAAGACTTCAAACATTCATATCCAAAATATGGAGCTGAAGTAAGAGATTATACGGAGTTTAATGCCATTAGACCGTATGTAGAGGGCTTGCTCAATGTGGGGCTTACCCGGATTCAGATAAACTCTGACAATTCTGCATTGACATATTCCTCCGGAATACATCTTTGTATAGATAATAGTGAGAGAAACTTCGATGCAGATACAATAAAGAGATTGGTATATCCCGACAAAGACGAGATGCCAGATCTTGCTCCTGCTTTCTTGGTTGTTGGAGGAAATACGTTGTCTCGTGGTCTTACAATTGAAGGATTGGTATCTACCTTCTTCCTTCGACCTGCAAATTGTGCGGACACACTCATGCAAATGGGGCGTTGGTTCGGCTACCGCAGAGGTTACGAATTGATACCCCGAATATGGATGACCATTAGGACAAAAGAACAATTTGGATTTATTGCGGAAATGGATCAGAAACTACGTGATGAAATCAAAGAGATGTCTACTCTGGGTATGTCTCCACGGGAATGTGGCCCCAAAATAATGACATCCCCTGCAACCGTATCCTTGCAAATAGTGTCTAACAATAAAAGACAGCAAGCAACAAATGCTGAATATGATTTTGCCGGGCATACTATGGAAACAGGTGTGTTCAATAACAATCCTCAGCAACTCGAATATAATATGCGAGTGTCATCCGATTTCCTTGATTCGCTGGGATCTCCTTCTACTGACGTTATGTTGAATCCGAATGCCAAAAACAATACCGTCTGGAAAAATGTCTCAATTGATTCTATCGTATCTTTCTTGAAGCAATATAGCTACTCAGAAAGACTGCGTGGTTTTAATGAGTCGGATGCCTTTATTGGATGGTTGAATAATGCTACAAACGAAGGCTTATTGAAAAAATGGAACATTATACTCGCAGGAATTAATCGTAATTCTGACACACGAATCTGGCAAGTGAATGGTGAGGTTTCGACCGCTATGGTTAACCGTACTCGCAAATATGTGTCGGGGAATGACGATATTATAAACATTGGAACTTTACGTTCTTTTAATGATTTCCTTTCGGATATTCCAATCCATTCTCTAGCGGATCCAAATTTATCTCATATGCAGGACGTAGGGCATAATCTTACCGCCTTAAACCAACTCAGAGAGAGACTTGGATTAGGGAACACACCTCAACTTATTATCTATGTTATTGACAGGAATTCAAAACCGGAAAGGAAATCTAAGCGATTCCCTCTCAATGCCGTACATGACATTGCTGGATTTAGTATAAACATTCCCGGCTTTAGACGGCGCAATAGCGTTGTACAAAGTATTTGTATTCGCATTCCTGATTTAGCAGATATCGAGGAGTAATATTGGAATAAGTTAAACCGGAATTTTCAGTTTAACACTAAGGTTAAACTAAGGTTCAGAACAATACTCTGTAACGTACACAGGACATGAACAAACTAAAGGATACTCTGAATAATCTTTTTGATGAGATACGCAAATTGGAAGCTGAAGGCAACATCGCCGAAGCATCCGAATTAACTGATGCGTTCTTGGCAAAGTCCGGCGAGTCGTCCAAATGGGTTTACCAATGTAATAAGACAGGCTCTAATATAGACTACGACATCGCGTGTAAGATTCTTTATCTAACGGAAGGAGAATCCTATGATGGACTTTCTGACAATGGACTGAGGATGTTCACGCAAATTTTCCTTACGGGTACCCAAGGGCGCAAATCACCCAAAGAAGCTCTGAAAATAATAGAGGATTGGACTTTGGAGGGCCCAAGAGTTGCTGTTTTGTTGGGTAATCTTTGGGAAACCGGTATCGCGGTAGGGAAAGTCAGCTTGCAGAAGGCGGTTTATCAATACTATCTTGCTTCGTTTCAATACGACGGAGATGATGGATACAATTATGCCCGTCTTCTTTATGATGGTTCTTTTAAGCGTAATTACCGTGAGGCATTCCGGGTTGTCAGTGGTGAGAAACAGCCGTTGACAGTGGATTGTCTGAATTTGCTTGGAAGAATGTTTATCGAGGGAAAGGCAATTGGTTACAATCCTACATTGGCTTATCGTTGTTTCCGTCTCTCTGCGATGAATATGTATAGCTACGCTTTGGTAAACTACGGGCTTCTAACTTTCTTTGGAATTGGCTGTAAAGCAAACAAACAAAAGGCTCTCAATTTATTGAAAATTGCTGACTTTGCAGGGTCTGATAACGCAGCTGAACTGACGATGAAACTGGAATCGGGAGAAGTTAGTAAGTTCTCTCCCGATTTATTGGAAAGAATACCACCAAACTTCAGTAAGCATCTAAAATCATTGACTAAGCGAGCCAAGGCAGGTGATGTTAAAGCTATGACTCAATTGGGCGATATCTATTATAGTCCGATTGTATTTAACTGTATGTGTGAGGATAAGGCTATCTACTGGTATTTGCAAGCAGCTAACGCCGGGTCTTTGTATGCAGCCGCATTCCTAAAAGAGCTTTGGATTCATCAGGGCAATAACATCTACCTTTCAAAAGAATCTGAGGAATGCCTTAACAAAGGGCTGTTTGATCGAACATCTGAAATAGCTGCCAAGGTGATGTCCACGGACCTCGTCGATATTTCCATCGACTTTGATGAAGATATAAATGAGTCACCTCGTTTGCCATTCTGCCCGGTTGAAGCAATGTATTGGGCAATAGCAGTAAAAGATGAACCTAACGAAAAACTTGCAGACGACTGGCGTGGATGGTTGCAATGGTTGAATGATGAGGGTGTTTCACTCAGCAAAGCAATCAATAAACTTCAGCCGGAATATGAATATGAGTTCACAGATTACGATAAACTGTAAAAGGGTTATAACTTATGGAACAAGAAGATTTTGAACAGTTTTGCCGCGATTTTGATGCTTTCGATTTCGACCGTTACTACCGTGACGTCGCGGGTGACGAATATGAGGAATCGTATGATGATACAAATGTGATTGTCTGGATGAGCAGTGACTATGATCCATACGATGATATGTCAGCTCCGGATGAGGTTACTTACGGGAAGGTCAAAGAGATAAGCAGTAAAGACATAATCAGCAACTTGGCTGAACGTGGAATCGTTGATTCCGATGGTAAATCCTTAGTTGACGATTATTCAGAGGAACCGATGATACATGGCGTACACTATTTTACAGTCGTCATGGAAACTCCATGGGAAAGATATGAGATAGACCTAAAATATGACTAAACGACACAGCGTCATAAATTGATACGACAAATTGATAATACTATTATATATCAATAATTTGAATTGATAGAAATTTTATTTAACTTTGCAGTGTCAATTAAAGCATTGTAGTCATGAGTATCGAATACGACCCACGCAAAACACGTCAGGAAATGGCAGACACCGCAGGTGTCTCCATCATTGCTGTCAACAACTTCCTGCAACGTAAGAAATATGATTATCGCACTGACAGAGCAAATTACTTGAGGAAAACCGTCGATGAATTTTTCGTAACTCATCCCTGTGCGTCTGAAAGAGATGCCGCAACTGAACTGAAACTATCCCTTCCGACAGTAAAGAAGTATCGTAGTTTGGCTAAAGAGGGGACGATAGACAGCAAGAAAAGGGCTGCGTCAAAGCGTCATCTTGGACTGTCTGTTGATGATACCGACTCCGGCATAATTCGTTCAATACTTCGGATATATCTTCCGAAGAAAAGAACTTTCGATTGTGATCTTACATATGGAAAGGGTACTTTCTATTCTGAAGGGCTACCTGTGCCGGAACATCGTTATGACAAATTCTTGTTCGGCTCCAAGGGTTCCAAGCGTTATCCTGTCAAGTCTCTTGATGAAGCAGAAAGCCTTGCCGGAAATAGATTTGATTCAGTAGTAATCGACCTTCCTGTCAACATTGACGATGATGGTCATCAGGAGGATGCCTTCACATCGCTCAATAGTATGTTTGACTCATATCATGACATGATTGCCCTTGCGTCGCGGCTACTGAAACACGGCGGAATCTTAGTGTTCAAGACTGTTGATTTTGTGCTCCGAAATGATGAGGATGCCACATACGAAGGACAATGGGCAACAGACAATGCAATAGACTATGCTCTTGAAATGGGCTTTGACCTCACTGACAGGTTTATTCTTGCTCGGCGTCAATCGTTGGTTACGTCAGGCTCCACGAAAGTCAGGTCGGGTCTTAAACATGGCTACTTCCTTGTGTTTACAAAACTTTAATGCGTCATGGGTATATTATATAGTCCGGAGCTATCCATAGAGGAGATTGCCCGCAAGTCGGGTGTAAAGGCGCCGACAGTGAGAAAATATATCAGAGAGAATTTCATCGACCGTGAATACGACTCACAACTGATCCGATTCCGTCGTGTGCAACAGTTCTTCAAAGAGAATCCTGATGCAACATCCACTTCAGCGTCTATTGCTCTCGGCGAAGGATACTCTCGCAATACCGTAGAGAAATTCCGCGATCCGGCAAATGCTCCCGTTCCCAACAAGAACAAGATTTTCCTCTCTTTCAGGGATCCGACAACATCGAAAGCTGCGATTGCAAGTGTGTCGGATGAAGACCGTATCATACTCGGCATAATCCTTCGTCTCTATCTTAAAGATGACAGATTTGACTGCGACCTTACATTTTCTAAGGGTGACTTCTATAAATACGGAGTCCAGTACCCCCGCTACTGCTTCGACTTATATCCTGAAAGTACCCAGTCTCTTTTCGATGCGCCTGAAGTACTTGCTCTTGAAAAAGGTGAGTCAACTCTTGCTGACAACTCGCTTTCCTCGGTAATAATAGACCTGCCGCAGGAAATTAGTGAAGATGGAGTTGGCAGTCCATGTGTATTCAGCGACATAAAGGATTTGGCGCTGTCATATTACAGAATGCTTAGTCTTGCTTATAAAAAGCTCCGCTATCATTCAGGCACACAAACAGGCGGGTTGCTGATTGTGAAGACGGGAGACATCCGTTGGCACGGGGAAATAATATGGCTGTCAAAGATAGTGACGGAACTCGCAACCGGACGACTTACCCGCCTCAGTTCTCCGGTTTATGATGAACTCCGTAAAGAGGCGGAGCGTCGCGGCTCAACTGTAGAGAAAGAATTCCCGCTCTTCGATATGGAACTTACCGACAAGTTTGTCCATACCTATGGCAGTGATTCCATAGGAGCAAGCGAAAATGGCGACCACTCTGTCAAGGCTCACGACTATTTCCTTGTCTTCCGCAAAGGACGCGAGGATATAGATTACGATACATTCTATTACGGTTCTGACATTGAATTTGCGGACAATAATCTTCCGGTAGCTTCAGCTTCAGAATCTGTCTATGGACCCAAAGTCGTATCGCGTAAATCGCGTGTAGAAGATAAGCATATCTATGAAGTTAGGCTGCCACAGAAGAACAAGAGTAATCATATAGACATTCAGTGTATAGTCAGTGATGAAATCCGTAAAAAAGTATCTGACGTGCTTGAAATCGGGATTCCTTTCAGCGCTTATCGTAATGGTGAGCAATTCTTACATTATCTGAAAAATATAATGTATGAAAGGCTTACGGTTATGAGTAATCCGGAGGTCGATAAAAGAGTTCCACCAACAATGAAGGAGCGAGAGATGGCTGTTGCCAAATGTCTACGTGATTGTGGCGTTCATTTCATCCAGTGGCCTCAAGGAGAAAAGCGTCGCCCTAAAGATTGCTATCGTACCATCCTCTGTTCGGACATAATGAAAGTACAGAAAGTGGAGGACAATGTTGATGCAGCGGGATACTGTTTGAATACTTTGACCTTTCCCATGCCCTTGAAGGCGATGGGAAAGTCAAGTTCGGATACGGTGTGTATGTGACATCAAGTAATGGATCCGTCGCTCACTATTCCGGCTCAAATGAAGCGTGGGACAAACATTTCGTTTACACGTTGCGTATCCCGGCAAAACGTCCCGATAATTATATCGCATTCAAACAACCGGTTAATCGTAGAACGAGCCGAGGCAAAACTTGGAGTTGCAATCGCCGACAAATATACGGTCGGAGGCAAAGAATTCCGTAAATATCTTGCTGATAGATTTGCCAAAGAAATTGCCAAATGGTCAGGAAGGAAACCGGCGGAGTGTAAACTGGAAGGTGAGAAGGCAGCCTCGGAATTTTTGGTCTCCATCGGAGTTGAATTCATCGAATGGCCTTATAGCTGGACAAATCCAGACAAAGGAAGCAATCGTGCCGTTCTTGATGACAGTGTCATTGAGATAATACAAGTGAATCAAGTACAGCTTGACGACAAAAAACAATTAATTCCCGGTAGCCATAAGACAATTAAATGATGGAAAAGACAGATAATGGGAAAGTTGCCCCGCTAATTAAAGAATACTATCCCGACTATTATAGCTGGAACACATATCCGTCTGTACAATGTGCTCCATTCAGCAAAAGCAATGGAGAATGGGGCATTTTCAGTAATTTTGGTAACACTCCGATTGTTCTTGATGGCATCACCTTTTGCTGCGTGGAACAACTCTTTCAATGCTTGAAGTTTACCACTCCGGAGGCTATTATCGACATATACGGCGCCCGAGGCATGACCATCAAGCATAAGGCAAAAAAGTGGGGTAAAAGCGGAGCCGTCAGACGCGGCTGGGGCAGTATTATCGTTGATGCGATGAAGTTTTGCCTTGCCCTGAAATATGAGCAGAATGAATGTTTCCGCGAAGAACTTAATCGAAGCAAAGGACTCTTCATTGTAGAGGACCAGACTACAATGCCGCGAAAATCGCCTGATACATGGGGTTGTAAACCTCAAGCTGATTCTTTCATTGGCTCCAACTTGATGGGGCGTCTTCTGATGGAACTTCGTGATTCAGAGGATTTCACATATACCGTACCGACAGAAGCAGCCAACACTGGAATACAAATTCTAAAATCGAATTCCGATGACAAACAGAAATGAAAATCCCATTGATGCCGAACATCATGAGGCAATCGCTTATACATATAATGCGATACAATCCATTCTTCAATCTAATCCGGATGTCTCTCCAGATGAGTTTATTAAAATTCTCTCAAGCCAATTTCCTGATATTGACGCTAAAATGGCTGAGGGCTATGAAGCTGATAAAGAAGATGTGGTAACGGTTTACGCTTTCAGTAGTATTGGAAGTGATCTTATATACCTTCACACCGAAAGTGGGAAACTATGTATGTCAGATGAATTTCTGTATAGCATGGGAGGCGGTGATGAAGATGCCGACTGGGAAAGGTGGAAGTTCAAGACAGATGAACAGACCAGACAAACAGTATTTTTGCCGGCATAAGTAAACCTCACTATTAAAATAATCCTCGTCATCGACTATTAAGGTTGGTGACGAGGATTTTTCACATAGTATAATATTTGACTTTTCAATGAAGAATTTGTCAACGAACATTGGAGGATCGTAACTTTGCACTGAAATCAAATGATTCAGAATATGAAAAATTTTATATTACTGCTGGTCGTGATTATGACCACGATAACTATTTCTGCTCAAAAAGTGAATAGGTTTGGGCAAAAGGTTGTAAAAGAAATTCATATCGCCTATGTAAGTAAAAAAGGAAAAATCTTACCGCAAGAGGAGTTCTTCTATGATTATGACAATGAGTTAAGACTCATAGGGATTCTAAGAATCAAGCATATGGTGGAAGTCGATGGTTGTCCCTCTGTTGGCTTTGTAAGTGACAGTATCAGACTTGAAAATGGAGAAATTAAACGGAATTCTTATACCTATGACATCAGAAAGGGGAAAAGATTCCATACAAATCACTATTATAAATATACTCTCACTACTGTCCACTAAAAATGGACGGGGTTAAAAATTAAATAAATTCGGTTCACTTGAATCAAAGAGAACTTTGACATTTTTGAAATTCGATTTGTCGAAGAGGTCTCTGAGACTGGTCTTGTCAGTCAACGAGATTCCGAGAATCTGAAGGACTTCGTAGATGCTCCGCTCCAGTTTCATGTCGTGCTGTACGATTGCAACAAGGCAATAAGTGATTATGGCACAATGTATTTGGATGCGGACAGCATTCTCTGATGTTCCCCAGAACTTCTTGATGCGCAGGTGCTGCTTGATCCATTTGAAGAACAGTTCCACGCTCCATCGGTTACGGTATAACTCAGCGATTGTCTCTGCTGAGGCCGTCAGATTGTTTGTCAGGAAGATGTATCTGGTACCGTCTTCCGGATCGATGCAGACTACCTTCCGCAGTTTCTCCGGGTAGTCCTTTGCGCTTTTATAAACCGTGAAGTAACCGGTTGCATCGGAAACCACGTTCTCAGGGAGCCTCCGTTTCCAAGTCTCAGGCTTGAACCTGACATTGGTTTTCGTCCTGACGACAAAGAAAGCCTCTATGCGGTTTATCGTATAAAGATTTTCAAAATCGTTATATCCACGATCGAAGATATAGTGGGCACCCTTCTCATACGGGATCTCCGGCATAGCCTTTGAATCATGTACTTTGGCTTGGGTAATATGCACGAAAGCAGGAACTTGAGCTTCCACGTCATAAAGTGTGTGCATCTTGATGCCACCCTTATGCTTGCGGAACTTCGCCCACTAGAACACCGACAGGCAAAGGTCGATGGTGGTTGAATCAAAGGCATAGACATGACCGTCAAGCTCGAAGATCTTCTGAATCCGCCGCTTACGTGCTTCCGCTATCATGAAGAAGGCGAACTCCTCAAAAATGTGGTAATCCCGCTGCTCGTTAGCCTTGCTAAGATTGCTCCGGGTCACGGACTTCCCGATTCCGAGGTGATAGACCTTACCGGCATGGGCTTCCATCGCAACGATGAGATCGCGCAGACTTTCACGGTTTGACAACTGTCCGAACATCAACGTAAGCAGCTGATTCCAACAGGTATAACTCTTAACATACTTGTCGCCATCATACTTATCCACCAGATGACGGAACTTGTCATTGTCGAGGAACTTGACTAATTGAGCGAAAACATACTTGTCTTTTAACATAACAGTCTGATTCAGACTGCAAAGTTAATTTCAAATCGTCGCACATCAAAAACGCTCGCAACAAATTGAATTTCAATAATTCCAAAGAACTTTTATGATTTTTTAGTGGACACTAATGTATCTAACTAATACATTTGGTGTTATCAACTAATTGTATTAATTTTGTGTTATAGATATACTTCTTCCTTATGTAGAAGAAGTCCTCAACAATGGCTTGGGAAGCAAATGCTATCCACTTCAGAAACAGACTTTTAATTCATATCAAACGGTTATGACACAGGCTATCCACATACGACCCATTAACTACTTGAATGGATAAAAATATCTGATTATCACCCCATTAGGTCAGTTGCAGAACAACTTCAACGAGGACGAATATTGACCTCGATAAAACATCGGAACAAAACATAGAAAAACAAAGCGATATGAAATCCGCACGGAATTTCATGTCGCTTTTTGTTTTGAATGCATCGGGTTAAAGCCGTAAATCACAGCCTTTGTGAAATATTGCCTTTTGAGAAATTGTCGATGTCGGTACTTGCTTCTGTTTGACCCCGCAAATTTACCGCTTTGGGAGGGATAGCCATAACGCATATAAGCCATAACGATATCTAAGAGGCGATAAATCGGCCAATCGAAAGGATGGTAGTTTTTTACATCTCGTTATCGCGATATTTCTGCAAGATTACATGCTCTAAATCGAGGCTATCTACCAATGCCCCGTTTTCATCAAAAACTTGCAGAAGCGTGTACCTCCCTGCAATGTCCGGATCGGAAACATATCGGTAAGACCTGAAGACCATATATCCTTCTTCGGTACTACCCATATATCCACCGTCCGCCGGAATTTGCCGGGCTTTTTTGTTCGCGATATCAATGAAGTATGAGAACTCGTTGCGAAAGTCAGGGCTACCTTCTACAATAATCTGCAACGGATCACTATTGTAGATATAAGCTCTTGAAGCAACAAAAAGCGAATCATACGATACCGGATAAAAATTTTTGCTGTCACTCATATGCCAATAACGCCAATCGGGACGCGTTGTTTGAAGCAGCTTGGTCTCTTTGCCGGTGTTTTTATCCCGCAACCAAAGAGCGACTACGTCAATATCATATTCGTCTTTTGCGGGGTCCACTACTTGCCTTAATATTTCAATATTGTCTGTCTCGCATAAGACGGATTTTGAGGCTGGCATCGAATGCTTGTCGGTGTATCCATATAAAAGATTAATGAAGGTAAACGACAGCAAACATATAAATACTTTCTTCATAAGGCGTTACGTTTCGTTTGGTTTAACAATCTGCCAGCTGTTTTGATGGTGGAATCAAGTGTCAAATGCAAAAATAGTGAATCTTTTTGAAGAACTCGATTCTCGGAAGGAGATTTGTCCGTTGTATAGAGTCGAGTGGCAAGTGCAAAACCAGTGAATCATTTCTTGAAAAACTACTCGTCTCCCTTAAACCTTAGAAATAAGTCTTAACGGCAAACAGGAACTGGTCTATGAAGATTCGTTTGAAAGCTGCGATATTGTTCTGCTCGTAAAACAGAAGCATCGCTTTTTTATAATCTATGGAATCTACCGTTCGGAAGGATATCGGGCAGTAGCCGTTAGCAATTAATATGCCGTTGCTTACGATACGGGCAGTCCGTTTGTTGCCGTCTGTAAATGCTTGAATGTAACTCAAGAGAACCAAAGCAAGTAATGCTTTGTCGAACACAACGGATTTGCTATTGATTAGGCGAACACTATCCTCCAATGCTTCTCTTATCTGAAACTCATTGTCGAGCGGCCGGTAATTGGTGCCGGTGATGCCGACCCTTCGATGCCGAATATTCCGTTCCACTCCCAATTCTTTTGTGAGAATTGAATGGATATCTTCAATTCTGTTTACCTTAAGGGGTTGCAAATAGTCGGGTACATCGAGAATAAAATCAAGTGCATCTTTGTGATTCAGCAACATAATTGCCTCATCCTTAGTCTTGCCGCTTGCTGTCTCTTTTTCTCGAAGAAGCCTCTCTGTCTCCAATAGAGAGTATGTATTCCCTTCTATCTGCGATGATTTCCAGGAAAGGTCTATGCCGAGCCGTTCCATCTCCTTACGATATTCGGTGTCATTCATCTCAGACAAATGCTGCCTGAATTGTTCCTGAGCACTGTTTAATATGTTGAGTTCTTCGGGGGCGAAAAGCTCCACCTTCGGCAGTATATCATTAATTAATTCAAAGTTGAAGCCCTCCTGAACCTCACGTTCGTCAACATCCTTATCGAAATAGGTGTCAAGATTTAGATCCATTGTTACATATGCCTGAGGAGTGAGACGGTATTTGGTGGCACGGCCTTTCCCTATCACGAGCACCATGCCATCTTTTACGGCTTTGGAGAGCACCCGCTTTATGGTAGCGTCGCTCATTTCAAGGCTCATACCGGCCTTTATTTCAGCCTTTGCACTATCAGGATGATAGTGTAGGTATTGGAGCATTTCTACATCCGGAGTCATGATCGTTTTGGTTTTACGGCTCAAATTTAGCGAAAATAAATGGTTTTACGGCTCATCTTGAGCCGTAAAATGACTTATTCGGCCCCGGTTTGAGCCGATTTGCCAAAATCACTATTATATCAGGCGAAGATTTGGAGTGTTCTGCGGGCCCTATTTCTCAAGGATTCCGTGGCCTTCCCTTTCCATCTCCTGCCGTATGTCGTTAAGAATTTTACCGTTATACAAGAAATACTTGGCGCCTTGATAAGCCCCCGATTCATTGCGCTTATCTTCGGGCATAAAAGTGCCTACGAATGGCGAAAGCTTATAAATCCTACCTTCATATTCGATGGAATCATCGCCAGAAACCTTGACTTTTATCCCGGTTGGAATAAAAGTAAGAATCTCGCCGACCTTAATGCCGACCATGCTGAATTTGAATCGTCCTTTTTTGGGCGGCTTGGGCGGTTCGGGAGATGGTATAGTTTCGCCTTCTTCGTCGTGGGTGTTGTCATTGTCTTCATCGTTCATGGAATACTGTTTGAAAGGTTTATTGTCTCTGTATTCGGTGACGATGGCGTCATCAATGGTTTGGGCTATGTCCTTGAAAATATCAAGTGCAATTTGAGGAGCGACATTGAAGAACTCACGGTTCTGGCGGATTCGCAAGTCAGTAAGGCGATCTATGGTTTTGTGAACCAACTTCTTCAACCTTGTCATACTTTACCGTTTGAATGGTGGCAAAAATTTCAAAAGGGAGAGGAACGGCAGTGTTGTCAAGTTCTTTTGAACGGATGTTGACAGGACGGGAGCTTTTCCCAATCTTCACCCAATCCTCGCGAAAACTCGGATTGGTAAGTATATATACATAGCCTGGCTCTTTCATTTTTCTTCTTGGAATTGTGCAAATGTAGTGAAAAAAAATGAAAACGATGCTATGCTAATCCAAATATGTCTCACTGTAGATTAAACAAAAGTCTCGTAAGAGACCTTTTAAGTAGGGATATTCAGTTAATGGGCTGGTTGAGATTGTCCTCAATTGACCATATTTAATATTTT
>OLWK01000911.1_pt1 | contig 15025 bp, 16 predicted proteins | sample 1674141 | NCBI WGS metagenome assembly OLWK01 (sample SAMEA103958148, study PRJEB25191) | human gut metagenome | reverse complement strand
GGAACTTTTCTCTTATTATAGCACCAATCTTGTGAAATCACAATTTATTCTTGTATCCTGCCGCTGATACCGTCTGGATTGGTTTTCCTTTCTTTTTTGTTCCCTTTAATTAGCCATGAACTGCTTGACACCCTGGCTTTTGGCCGCAGGGTTGTCCTGGCCGTAACCTTCCAGAAGGTTGATGCCGCCCCACACGCACAGGCCGCCGCCCAGGGCGATCACGAGAGTCTGCAATACGTCAATAGCACTGTTGAAGAAATCCATAAATCATTTTTCCTTTCGTTTTGTAGAATTGTTGTTGTCGGGTTCCAGATCGGATGCGTTCAATTCGTACATATCGAAAGGCTCGTCCGGCTTCACAATGGCCGGTCTGCGTTTCATGTACCGTTCTACGTCAAAGACGTTTCTCTTGTCGGCGTCGGACAGGTATTTATATCGGGGATGCTTCGTGATATCAAACTTGTCGCTGAAAAACGGGCGCACACCACGAAGCTGCAAAATACACTTGCCGCCGTCCATGACTGCAATTTCGTCCTGGGTCATCAACTCCTTTCCTAATTTCTGATAACTGAGGCCGTGAGAAACCTGGCTGCCCCGGTTTTCGGACTGGTTATAGAGATCAATGGTCTCTTTCCCCAGCAACTCCGAAATTTCCTTGAGCGTGGATTTCTCTTTGCCTCCCAAAAACAAGGTGCTATCACAGTTACCGACGATGGTATCTGCCGCGTCCTTGTAGATGGTCTTTAGCTGACTCTGCGACTGCAAAATAATAGAAGCCGATATTTCACGGCTTCGGATGGTGGCGATCAGCTTATCAAAGTTCGGTATCTGGCCGATGTTGGCAAACTCGTCCAGGATCAGACGGACATGGACAGGCAGCCGCCCGCCGTAGAAGTCATCCGCCTTGTCGCAGAGCAGATTGAAAAGCTGACTATACATGAGGGCGGCCACGAAATTGAAAGTGCTGTCCGTATCCGAAAGGATCACAAACAGCGCCGTCTTTTGGTCGCCCAGGGTATCCAGTTCCAGTTCGTCATATTCCATCAGGTTCCGCAGCTCCTTGATATCGAAGGGAGCAAGCCGGGCGCCGCAGGAAATGAGGATGGATTTTAAGGTCTTGCCCGCCGCCATCTTGAATTTGCGGTACTGCTTGACGGCAAAGTGGTCCGGCTCCCGTTCCTCCAACTGAGAAAAGAGCAGGTCCACCGGGCTTTGATAAGTTTCGTCATCCTCTCTGGCTTCACTGGCATTGATAAGGTCCAGAAGTGTGATGAAGTTCTTTTCTTCCTCCGTGGCCTCATACCAGATGTAGCCGATCAGTGCGGAATAATAGAGGCGTTCTGCTTTGACCCAGAAATCTTCCGAAGATTTTTCGCCTTCGCCCTTCGTGTTCATAATCAGGGCGTTCACCAGCTTTAAGATATCTTTCTCTGACCGAATGTAGGCCAGTGGGTTGTATTTCATGGATTTTCGGAAGTTTATCAGGTTGAGGCACTTGATACGGTATTTCTTCCGTTCCAGGAAAGCGCCGATCTCCGGCAGCAAGGTTCCTTTCGGATCAGTGCAGACATAGGACGAATGAGCTTGCAGCAGCGACGGCTTACAGAAGAACCGCGTCTTGCCGCTGCCGGAACCGCCGATCACCAGAATGTTTTTATTTCTGGCATACTTCGGCTGCTTTGGACGGCTCGCCATTGTGATTCGCTCCGTCTGCGTCATGGGGATGTTCTGGAAAAAGTCCTTGTCCATGTAGGGAGCAATATCCGCCGCCGTACCCCAGCGGGCAGAACCATACTCGATTCCGTGGCGGTATTTCTTGGCGTTCTTGCCTTTCAGGTAGACCGCCATGCGAAGGACCACAGCACCGGCTATACCGATCAGCAGGTCCGTGGGATGGAAACTGAGCCACGGGGAGGAAAGCGCTGCCGTTAAGCCGTCCCCGATGGAGAGTAGCTTGCCAGAGAGGTCAGCACCGGGCGCAAGCCGGAAAGCCTGTGCCAGCTTATCGAAGGGATACACGAACAGAAGATACGGGAGATTCAGCAAAAACATTTTTTTCATATTCATCTCTGCACGCTCCGATCTTTGACCTTTACTTTCTCCCGGTCAATGGTGCGGTGTTCCGTTTTCTCCGACGCCTGTTCCTTCGCCTGGGTCAACCGCTCCCGGATGGAGGGCTTTTCCTCACGGCTCATTTTCCGGCTGGCAAACTCCTGAAACGCCGCTGTGATGGCATCCGCGTCCCGGCTTTTGAAAAAGACCAGGTAACGAGGCTGCTCTGCGGCGATGTCTTTCTTCAAGGCAAAATCCACATGGTATTTCTTCGCCACACGGGAGAAAGCCTTGATATTCTTGTCACTGATCTCAATATTGGCAAGACCGGCGTTCTGGCTGGCAAGCTGTTTAAGGCTCTGCCTGCCGCAGTAGATTTTGGGCTTCTGGCTTTTCTGGATTTCCTCCAGGAACTTTTTGACGGCCTTTTCAAAGACCTGCTCGCTTAGCTTGGCTCCGTCAACAATGAGAGTCACGGCACCTCGCGTTACTTCCTCCTGCATTTAGCCTCGCCCCCTTTGCCCGTCCCCGTACATATCGTGCTGCACCAGGGAAGAATAGTAGCTGTTGATGGTGGTCGGGGCGTTATACAGCGCCGCCAGAAGATATTTCTTGATATTGCGGACATAGGTGGTGTTATCCTTCATGCAGTCCATAACATACTGAACATGGGAACTGTCCAGCTTCATAAACCGGGACTTTACCACCTCCGCCGGATAATCGTCTCCGGCAATGCGGATGACTTTGCGGGCAGAACATACGGTATCCACGATCAGGTCAACGATCTCGTCAAGCTGCTCACGGTCGATATGGCTGTCCTGCACCAGATAGCTGTACTCGATGTTATCCAAAATCACTTCACGATAACATTCTCTGGCTCCCATCCGATCCATTCCCATCCTTGCCCCTGCGGGGGTAGGGGGATTTGATTGGATAGGATTTGATAGTTCCGTACTTGATAAATCAGTCTTTGTTTGATTAGTATTTAATTGTGCGGGGTTTTCCGTACACGGTTCCGCCGTATCCGGGATACCCATATCCGGGTTTTCCGTATATGGCTTTGCCGTACCCGGTAAAGGCGTACCTGGGCTTGACGGCGGCTCGCACTGAGGCATTTCGTAAATGACATACTCGGTATCCGTGATCTTGCCTTTTTCATCCCGAAGCTGGGTGCGCCGGATATACCCGTGGGTTTCCAGCTCCTTCAATGCCGCACCGATGCTGTCCACACCTTCCCGGCAGATCGCCGCAAGACCTCTGGTGGTGTAATTCCACTCGTCAGGGAGCGACAACATCATGGACAGCAGCCCTTTGGATTTCAGAGTCAGCGTTCGATCTTTCAAGTGATGGTTCGACATGACCGTATAATCACGGGTCTTTTCAATACGAAAAACAGCCATCTTCGCACCTCCTTCCTGTGAAAATAAAAAGTGTTGATTTTGAGCGGTTTATCTGTCTGTACGCCTTCATAGCCTCCCACATGGGAAAACATCCACGCCCTGTTCAGAACGCAAGCCACAGAGGAAGAAACAGAAGATATCCCACTGATTTTGATACATTTTTCAGGTGGCTACCTCTCACGGTCTTTATGGTCATAGTGGAGATCGCCGGAAAGCACCTTCGCATGGTTACGGATTTTGATATGTCCCTTTTCCTGATTTTCCAAAGCCTTGCTGTATCCGGTGTCGGTCAGGAACAGGCGCATTTTCTCACCCTTCCAGCCAACAGGCGAGTCATGGGTAAGAACATCAAAGACGATCATGTGTCTGGTTGCCGGGTCGAAACGCTCCAAAGCCATAATGTCATGGCCGGATAACTTCTGCGTCCCGGATTGCTGTCTGGCCTCTGCCAGCATTTCCCCGATGGTGCGGGCTTTCTCCGGCAGATGGTATTCGGCCTGCACCTTGCGGATCAAATCCATGCACTCCTGATCCGACAGGGGGCGGAGCTTGTCCAGAAGGCCTTCCGCCGTTTCTTTCGTTGCCGGGTTCGGCGCATAGCGCCATGTCATGTAAATCTCATTCAGGGCGGCGTTCTGATTGGTACTTTCAATCTGAAACACCATCCTCATTTCTGCTTCTGTCAGTTTCATTGCCAGCCTCCTTCAAAAATGGGTATAAAAAAACGCCATAGGTTTTTTGAGCCTACGGCGTTTCTTGCGATATTCACAATTCTAAACTTTCCAGCCACTCGTCAAAAGATTTCTTGGAAACGCGGATCGCATTGCCTATGCGGACGATCCTGAACTCCTCCTGCTTGACGAGCTGATATGCGGTCGTGCGGCCGATGTTGAGCATGGCCGCAATCTGTTCCACGGTATATGTGCGCGGTTCCGGCAGTGACTTTTTCTCTTTCTTGTCCATAGTAACCTCCATGTATTTGCCTTGTCATTTTGACTAAGGGAGTGAAGAATGGCAGTAGCAATCGGCTTTGGCTGGGTGTCCTCTTGCTAAGAATTTGCTAATAGGACCACCCAACGGACACATAAAACTGCGTCAGAATAGGTGTTTTGCACCATAAAGTTCGTTTACTACAAGTCATTCTGCGTAAGGGATGATATTGGAAGTTACATCCGAACCGTGTATCACATGGTAAGCCATACTCCTAAGGGGAAGGCCGGGGGTTCGAATCCCTTTTGGCGCGCCAGATAATAACGCCGAAAGCCTTTGTTTTCAAGGGTTTTCGGTTTTTTTATTGAGCAGCAAAAGAAAAAATAATCAAGCTTCGCTTGGAGAGGTTTTTCTCTTTTATTGCTGCAAGGGAATCATGGTTCGTGTATTTCGTATCGCTTTTATTATACAGTAAAATCAGCGGTTTTGTACAGTAGCCGAATTTTTGGGTGATTAGCGGTATTCCGTACGGTTTGTGTAGAATGACCGCTGTTAGTCTGAATTATTTTTTTCGTACATAGCAATAGCAAACTCAAGCATCTGTTTTCCGGCTGAATCAGAAGCCACTTCCTCAAGCTTTTTTGCAAAATCTTCATCTTCCAGTGAGATTGTCACTTGGGATTCAGAATCCGATTCATCAGAGCGGATAAGAAGTTTTCCAATCGCTTTTGCCGTATCAATTCTTACGCTGTCCTCCGGCGTTTCGTAATAGTCCTGTATCGTCCCCAACTGGCGGTGGGCGGTATCCTTTGCCAGGCTTACATAGTCATGCCCGTTAATCGCCAGTTTCTTTGTGATAGAGAAATGTCTTAGGCTGCGCAAGCCGCTTCCCGGGGTCAGATGTACGAATTCTCCACCGTCACCACGGCGAAGTAGCGACCGTCGTCCATGGTGCGGACCAGAGCGCGGATTTTCTCCGCCGCCTGGGCGGCGGTGAGCTTTTCGTCAAAGGGCACCACCGCGTCAAACACCAGATTGGTGTGGGTAGGACCAGCCACCACCCGGAAGTCGTGGATGGTGATGGCGGGGTCCACCTGCTTCACCAGCTCCGCCACCCGGCTCCGCAGGGGGCCGGTCAGGCCGTCGTCGGTGACCACCGGGTCCATATGGATCACCGCCTGGCAGTTCAGTTGGCGGGACAGGTCCATTTCGATGCTGTCCACCACGTCGTGGAGCTCCAGCAGGTCCCCGTGGGCCGGGACCTCCGCATGGAGGGACACCATCACCCGGCCGGGGCCGTAGTCGTGGACCACCAGGTCGTGCAGGCCCAGAATCTCCGGATGGGACAGGACAATGGCCTGAATCCGGTCCACAAATTCCTTTTCCGGCGGCTGGCCCAGCAGAGGGCTGATGGTCTCCCGGGCGGATTTGACCCCGGAGAACAGGATGAAGCCCGCCACCACCAGGCCCACCCAGCCGTCGATGTCCAGGCCGGTCCACTTGGCGATGAGCATGGCCAGCAGCACGGCGGCGGTGGCCGTCGTATCGGACAGGCTGTCGGCGGCGGTGGCCTCCATGGCGGCGGAGCGGATTTTTTTGCCGATCCGCCGGTTATACAGGCACATATACAGCTTCACGCAGATGGACACCGCCAGGATCACCAGGGCGATGACGCTGAAATCCACCGCCGCCGGGTGGAGGATTTTCTCCACCGAGGACTTGGCCAGTTCCACGCCCATCAGCAGAATCAGCCCCGCCACGATCAGGCCCGAGACATATTCCAGCCGCCCGTGGCCGAAGGGGTGCTGGGGGTCCGGCTTTTTCCCGGCCAGGCGGAAGCCCAGCAGGGTCACCACCGAGGACCCGGCGTCGGACAGGTTGTTGAAGGCGTCGGCGGTGATGGCCACGGAGCCGCTGAGGGTACCGGCGAAGAACTTCCCGGCAAACAGCAGGATGTTCAGCCCGATGCCCACAAAGCCGCACAGCTGGCCATAGGCCCGGCGGACCCGGGGGTCCGTGACGTTATCCCGGTCCCGGATGAACCAGCGGGAGAGAAGCTCCATCATGTCACGCCCTCCCCGGAATGGTCAGGGTCATCTGGCAGCACAGGCGGTCCAGATCCTCGTCGGTGGCGGCGGGCAGACGCAGCTTGCCGCCGCAGTCCTGGCAGCACAGGTCCACGGAGTCCCGGTGGACCTGGATGCCGTAGCGGGTGCTGCCGCAGCGGCAGCGGATGCCGCCCCGGGCAGCGATGTCCTTCAGTTCCGACAGCACCTCATACATAATAATGTTGTCGGTGAAGGCCTCCGGGTCCTCCGCCTTCTCCTTGGCGGCCCGGACGGCCAGCTGCTCCATCTGGGCGGACACTTGATCCTCCTGGCCCACATAGCAGCAGATCTGCCTGGTCTTGGGGCAGGCCAGGCCGATGCCCCGGCCCCGCAGCACTGCGTCGGCGCTGCACTCGGCCTGGTGCGTTTCGCCGCACAGGCCGCAGGGCACCCACAGGCGGAAGCGGGAGCCGTCGGTCTCGATGAGCATGTCGGACTGGCCGCAGGGGCACTCGATATGGGCGGCGGCCGCCGCCAGGGAAAAGGCGCTGCGCCGGGCCATGACCGCCCGTCCGCATTTGGGGCAGATATAGCCGAAGCTCCTGGTTTCTTCCATGATGATCCCTCGCTTTATAGTAGTTTCCTCAGTGTACCACACCCCCGGTTTTCCGTCAACCAACTGCGCCGCCGGATAGCCCATGCAGGCTGGGTTCATAATAAATGCTGGGGCCAGGCGGATGCCTGGCCCCAGCATTTATTTTATTACAGAAGCTGAAATCATGACGCAAGCCGGTTCCGGAAATAGGGAATTTTCGGCAGCTGCTTCACCAGCAGCACCCCCAGCACCAGGCAGGCGACGGCCTCCCCCAGGCCCACGGTCAGGGCGTTGAGCCCATAGGCCGGCCAGAAGGCGGCGGAAGTGCCTGCCGTCTCATAGGCCAGCACGGCCCCCACCAGCACCATGTTGCACACCACCGGCGGCAGGGCCGCGGTCCAGGGACTGCGGCACCGGGCGGTCAGCAGGGCGGCGATCAGGGTGGACAGTGATCCCACCACGATGTCCAGGGCCCCATAGGGGCTGAACAGGTTGGCGATCAGGCACCCCACCCCCAGGCCCCAGGCGGTTTCCGGGAACAGGAACGGCAGCAGGCACAGCGCCTCGGAGAATCGCACCTGGATGGGGCCGAAGGTCAGGCCGAACACCGCCCCCAGCAGGGACAGCGCGGCGTAGGCGGCCGCCGTCATGGCGGCCAGGGTCAGCTTTTGCGTGTTTTTGTGTTTCATGTGGTACCTCCCATGTTTTGTTTAGAGAACGGCCCCGCCGGGCCGAACGAACGCCTTGCGGCGCTTGGACAGGTCGGGTCCCTGTCGCCAGAGAGTATACCACATATCGTTGAAAATGGGAAGAGCGAAATGCCCCGGGACCCATAACAGGCCCCGGGGCATTTTTCAGCAGTAGGTCACCCGCAGACGGGGACAGCGGGTCCGCAGGTCCTCCAGCACCTGGCGCAGGGGTTCGGCATATGCCCGCAGGTCCGACGGCAGGGCATCCAGGCCCCGAACCACGATGTGGCGGTCATCCGTCACCCAGAACAGGTCCGTCAGACAGTCCCACATGGCATCCCAGTTTTCCCCGTAGTGGGCCGGGAAACCGAAGGCCCGCCGGATGGCGTCCTGCACCATCCCCCAGTCCCGGCAGGACGTCAGGTCCAGAAGAATGCCGCCCTCCGGCATCGGTGTATAGGCGTGAGGGGTCCATATTTACGCCGCCGGGACGATGACCCGCAGAGCGCCGGTGGTCAGGCCCTGGCTGTCGGTAAGGGCGATGTTGGCGTCACCCCGGTCATAGCACTGGGCCAGCACCAGCAGGCTCCCCTGGGGCAGCTGAGCCGCCGAGCCGTCGGGGTTCAGGCAGGGTACGCCTCCGTCTGCCGCCACGGCGGCCTCATACTCCGAGGCATGATAGGTCAGCTGATAGTACAGGGGCTGGCCGGTTTTCTGGCTGGTCCACAGGTCCGCGCTGTCCACGGCCTTCACGGTCTCGACAAGCTGCTGCACCGACAGCATGGCCGCCACGGTTTCCGAATCCATGGGCAGGGGCCGGTGCTGGTCCTGGGCGGTGACGGTGAAGCCGCTGCCGCTGCGCTGGACGGATACATGTACATCGGCCCAACTGTTCAGAGAATACGTCTCCTCCTGGAGGGACCAGACCGTCATCTCCAGGGAGGTCAGGCTGCCGGTCTCGGAGTACCGGGCCCGCAGGGTCCGCAGGGCCATGCGGTTGTCGATGGCCCCCACGGCGGCATAGATCTTGTCCAGCAGGGCGTCATAGTCCGTGGGCCGCTGCTCCCGGGGGATGGCCACCCGGGTGCACTCGGACAGGTCCAGGGCCACCCGATAGCACTTCTCCGTGTCGGTGGCCAGAGGGCAGTACACCGCCCCGTCGTCGATAAACCCGATGGAAAGCCCCGACAGCCCCGGCTCCGTGAGGGTCTGGCGCTGGGTGGGGTCCTTCAGGTCCACGGCCACCATGCTGCCGCCATGGACATAGTACAGCTTCCCGGCGATGATGGTCAGGGGCTGGGGATAGCTGCCCATCTCCGCCACCACCTCCTCCGTGCCGTCGTCGTGGCGATAGCTGACGGAATAGGTGGTTCCGTCGTCGGACAGGAAGAAGTTATCCACATTCCACTGCTCCTTCTTCCCGCAGCCGGGCAGCAGGGTCGCCAGCAGCATCAGGGCCAGAAGCCCCGCAGTCAGTCGTTTCATGTCAGTCCACCTTTCCCCGGGCCCGGAGGACGTCGTCGGCGGTGATGGTCATCAGGTCCTCCCGGGTGATCTTTTCCATGGTGGCCAGGCGGTTGTTCTGGGCCACCAGAACGTGCTCAAACAGGTTGCGGACGCCCCGGGCGTTGCCGAAGCTGTCGTCCGCCGATTCCTCGGCGATATAGTCCCGGATCAGGGGCTGGGCCTCCTCCGTCAGCTGATAGCAGCCCTTTTTGCACTGCATCCGGAAGATCTCCACCATCTCGTCGGTGGTATAGTCGTCAAACAGCAGGAAGCGGTTGAACCGGGATTCCAGGCCGGGGTTGGAGTGGATGAACCGGTCCATCAGGTCCGTGTACCCCGCCACGATCACCACCAGGTCGTCCCGGTGGTCCTCCATGGCCTTGAGGATGGTGTCGATGGCCTCCTGGCCGAAGTCGTTTTCCGACCGGCCGTTCAGGGCGTAGGCCTCGTCGATGAACAGCACGCCGCCCATGGCCTTTTCGATGACCTTCTGGGTCTTGATAGCCGTCTGGCCCACATAGCCCGCCACCAGGCCGCTGCGGTCCACCTCCACCAGCTGGCCCCGGGACAGAATGTCCAGACTCCGGTAGATCCGGGCCATCATCCGGGCCATCATGGTCTTGCCGGTGCCGGGGTTGCCGGTGAAGACCATGTGGAGCGAGATGTCCGCGTTCGGAAGCCCCGTCTCCTCGCGCCGCTTGAAGACAGTCGCCATGTTGATGAGGTTATTCACCTCGCGCTTGACCCCGCCAAGGCCGATGTAGTTGTCGAGTTCTTTTTTAAGGTCCTCGATCTTCTCGGGCGGGGGAAGCGGCGCTTCCTCTTCCTTTTTCTCGTCCGCGCCGGTGAAGGCGGCGGACTTGTTCGGCTTTGCGCCGTCCGCGCTCTTCGGCGCGTTTGCTTTGGGCGCAACTTCCTTCGGGACGGCGGATTTCGGCGCGTCCGGCGTCAGCGGCGCGCCCCAGAAGTCGCTGCCCATGCGGTTTAAGTTGTTCTGCGTCATCGTGCGGATAACGTCGAGCTGCTGGAGAATGATCTCGTCCTTTTTATCCATGTTGATTCTCTCCCTTCGTTCCGTAGGGCGTGTGCGCCATTGCGCGGAACAAGAATGCAGTGATCAGGCCGCTGAGCGCGCCCGTGAAGAGCGACACCAGCAGCAAAAACGGCAGATAGTAGAGCGGCGCGGTCGAGCCGAGCGTGATGAGCGCGGCGCAGACCTGCCCGCAGTTGTGCGCCGCCGCGCCCGCGATCGAGACGCCGAAAATGCTGAGCTTTTTCGCCCCGCTCAAAAGCGCCATCACCAGAAGCGCCGACAGCCCGCCGAGCAGCGAGAATAAAAGCGCCGAGGCATTCCCCGCAAACAGCGCGCCGAGCGTGCAGCGCACGAGCAGGATGGCGAGCGCGCTCGGAAAGCCGAGGGCATAGAGCGCGTAGAGCGTGACGATATTGGCAAGGCCGAGCTTGACGCCCGGCAGCGGCACGAGCAGCACAAGTGGGAAAAACGATTCCATATAGGAAAGCGCCAGCGCCAGCGCGGACAGCACCGCGCAGAGCGTCAGCTCTCTTGTTTTGATCTTCATGCGCTCACCCCGCGATCAGATCGTAGTCGGACGCCGCGCCCTCGAGCGTGACGGCCACGCGGGCGGGCAGGCACACGATGCTCTGTCCCGCGCGCGAGATCGCGCCGGAGTGCACGCAGTCCTGATTCGGGCAGTCGCTTTCGCTCACGCGCACCGCACCGTTTTCCACAGCGACGGTGAGCGTGTAGCCGCGGCTCTCATACGTGCCGCCTTCATAATTGCTGAGTGCGCAGCGCTCGACGGTCTCGCCGTCGATGGCGATGCTGATCGTCAGCTCGCCCGCCGATTTCGCCGCGAAATACGGCCTTGCGCCAAGTCCGAGCGCGAGCAGCAGCACCGCGAGCACGACGAGCGCGTCCCACTTCGTCGGCTTCAGCTTAGGCGAGCGCTTCATACGTGTACCCGCTTTCGTCGTTCGGCGTGAAGGCGTCGGCAAGGCCGTCGGTGTAGAGCACGCGGCCATCGTCGGTGACTAAAATGAGCTCAAAATCCGTCCCCTGGTCGGCAAGATCATCGCGCAGCGCAAGCGCGCCGTCGGGGCCAAGGACGAAGCACGCCGTCGAGAGCGCGTCCGCCCACGCGCCGTTCTCGCACAGCACGGTCACGCTGACGAGCCCGCTTTCCGCGGGGCAGCCGGTCTTGGGGTCGAGGATATGGTGATAGCGCACGCCGTTTTCTTCAAAATAGCGCTCGTACACACCGGAGGTCACGACGAACTTATCCGCCGCCGATACGACGCCAAGGTAGCTCTCCGTGTCCGCAGGGTCCTTGACGGCGATGCGCCAATCGCTGCCGTCGGTCTTTCGCCCCATGACGAACACATCACCGCCGAGGTCGAGTGTCGCGGACGTGACGCCCTCCTTTTCAAGCTGCGCGCGCAGAAGATCCGCCGCGTAGCCCTTGGCGATGCCGCCGAGGTCGAGCTGCGCGCCGTCCAAAAGCGTGACCGTCCAGCCGTCCGCCGCTTTTTCGAGCGCGACCTTGCCGCAGCCCGTATGACTCAGCAATTCTTTGAGCTCGTCTGCGGACGGCACACGGCGCTCGTCCTTCGTAAATCCCCACGCGTCGAGCACAGGGGCGAGCGTCGGGTCGAATGCACCGTCCGTCGCGTCGGAAATCGTCAGCGCCGTTTCGATCAGCGCGGGTAAGATATCGTCCGCGCCGTATTCGACCGTCTCACCGTTCGACGTGTTGAGCGCATAGAGCTCACTGCCCTCCGCCGTGCGCGAGAGGACGGCTTCGTCCAACGTGTGCAGTTCCTTTTCCGCGCTCTCCAGCGCGGCAGCGGCGTTCTCGCCGTAAACCGTCAGGTTCATCACCGTGTCCATCGCGTACACCGTGCGCGTCTCGCTCTCGGCAGCCGTTTCGCCGCAGGCAGTGAGGGACAGGGCAAAAATCGTCAGCAGCAGCGCTGCAAGTTGTCTTTTCATAGGTTCTCCTGCGAAAACAATTTATCAAGTGTAGCTTATCAAATGTATTTTACCCGCGTCTGTGCGGTCTGTCAAAAGAAAAAATTTGAACCGCCGTGCGGAACGTTTATAAAAGGGGAGAGCCTCTTCTATAATAAGAGGCTCTCCCCGATCTGCGTCTGCGCGCAGGCAAAATTATTTTCTCTCGAGCGAGACGCGGTACGTGAGCCGCAGGAACGTGGCGTTCAGGATGACGCTCACGACCTCCGCGATCGGGAAGGCGAGCCACACAAGCTCGAGCCGCCCCGTGAGCGAGAGCAGATATGCCGCCGGCAGCAGCACGACGATCTGGCGGCAGACGGAATTGACGAGCGCGTAGATGGGCTTGCCGAGCGCCTGACACGCGCTGCCCGCGATGATGCTGAAGCCCGCGAGCGGGAAGTGCACGCCGATGATGCGCAGCGCAACACGGCCGATGGAGAGCATTTCGTCCGTCGGCGAGAACATCCCCAGCAGCGTTTCGGGGATGAGCTCGAAGAGCGCGCAGCCGACGCACATGATGCCGATGGCCGTGAAGACTGTCAGGCGGACGGTCTTGCGCACGCGGTCGAATTTCTGCGCGCCGTAGTTGTACGACACGATGGGCACCATCGCGTTGTTGAGGCCGAAGCACGGCATGAAGATGAAGCTCTGGAGCTTGAAGTAAGCACCGAACACCGCGGTCGCCGCCTCGGTGAACGAGATGAGAATTTTGTTCATGCCGAACATCATCACCGAGCCGATGGACTGCATGATGATCGACGGAATGCCGATGGCGTAGATGTCCGCCACCGTCGCGCGGTGGGGACGGATGTCCTTGAGGTGGATCTGCACCTCGGGATTTTTCTTGAGGTTCAGGAAAAGGCCGAGGCCCGCGCCGACGAACTGGCCGACGATCGTGGCGACCGCCGCGCCCGCGACCTCCATGCGAGGAAAGCCCAGAAGGCCGAAAATCAAAATCGGGTCGAGCACGATGTTGCACACCGCGCCCGCGATCTGCGAGATCATCGAAAGGTCCGTCCGCCCCGTGGACTGGAGCAGGCGCTCGCCGTAAATTTGCAGGAACAGTCCGAGCGAGCCGCCGATGCAGATCATCACATAGTCGCTGCCGTAGGCGATGATCTGCGCATTCTCCGTCTGAAAGCGGAAAAACGGCGTGGCGAGCGAAAAGCCGAGGACAGCAAAGACGGCGGCGGTGCAGAGCGTCAGGAAAAGTCCCGTGCCCGCGGCGCGGTCGACCGCCTGCATGTTCTTTTCACCCAGCGAACGCGCGAGCAGCGCGTTCATACCGACGCCCGTACCCACGGCGAACGCAATGCACAGCGTTTGCAGCGGGAAAGCGAGCGATACGGCGTTCATTGCGTCCTGACTGAGCCGCGCGACGAACACACTGTCGACAATGTTGTAGAGCGCCTGAAAGAGCATCGATATCATCACGGGCCCCGCCATGTTGGCCAGCAGCTTGCCGATGGGCATCGTGCCCATCTTGTTTTCTCTGATGTTTTCTGCCATGTTTCCTCCCTGTTTACCTTTTTCGTTCCGACATATAAAATTCCGGCGCCGCAGCGCCGGAATCAAAATCAAATCATTTTTTCAATCCGACTTTTTCTAATGCTTCAACATATTTCTTCACGCAGGTGTCTCTGTCAAACTCGGACATAAGAAAAGTTTTTCCGTTTTTGCCCTGCAAAAATGCTTTTTCACGGTCGTTATACATTTTTTTGACCGCCTCAATAAATCCGTCAAGGTCGCCTGCGTCGGCAACAAGACCGCAATCGTTTTCTTCAATGATTTTGCAAAGCTCACTTTCTTTATCAAATGAGGCGAGAAGCGGCTTTTCCGCCGCCATAATGCTCCATGTTTTGCTCGGCACGGAATTACTTCCGACATTCGGCTTGCTGATTATAAGTCCGACATCGCCGAGGCTGAAAACATGTGCAATATCGTCGTACGGCTGGAACGGAATATGAATAACGTTCTCAATATGCTCGTCGGCTATTCTTTTGCCTATTTCGTCCATTGCCGCACCGTCGCCGATGAGAGCAAAATGAAGCTGCGGAATTTCGTCCTTCAAAATCTTTGCGGCTTCAAGCAGAAGCTCCATGTTTTGCGTATATCCGATATTGCCGCAATAGGTTATATAAAATAGGTTCGGGTCAAGTCCGTACTTTTTGATAAGCTTATTGTCCTTTCTTCCGATCGGGTGAACGCCTTGAGTATCCGCCCAGTTCGGAACGACCGTAATCTTATTTTCGGGAACGCCCTTTGCCATTATATTCTTTTTAAAATCCTCTGAAATAACTATGATATTATCGGCATGGCGGTATGTATAATTCTCGACCGCACGTCCTATTTTCCAAATGATGCTTCCCTCGGATGTCATACCCGTATTTACAAGGGAATCGGGGAAAATATCCTGGAGATTATATACAAACGGTATCTTTTTGCAGGCTTTCAGGAATCCTGACATCATTCCCTGAGTCGGAGGAGTGCTTTGGGTAAATATAACATCGGCTTTTTTGCTCAAGCCTTTTATTATAAAAATGAGATTCAAAAGGCCGTAACGGAAAGCACGCATGAGGGAATTCCTGCCCTCTTTATAAAGCGCAAATCTGTGAATCGTCAGCTTGCCGTCGTAAAGAATCTCAGTTTTCTTTTTTTTATATTCATTTCTAACTTCGTCGCTGACTCCTCGGCAGGGTACGGGCACATACATTTCAATGCTGTGACCCGCTTCAGCCATGCCTTTCAGCATATCCTCTGTCAGGTACATGCTT
>OLWK01000907.1_pt1 | contig 15043 bp, 9 predicted proteins | sample 1674141 | NCBI WGS metagenome assembly OLWK01 (sample SAMEA103958148, study PRJEB25191) | human gut metagenome | reverse complement strand
GTCGGCCGCCTTTTTCGTGTCTTCGGGTAAAAACCGAATACCGTCATGGACAAACATTACCGGGACCTCCTGATCCGTGCGCTGAAGGGCACGCTGGACACCGCATCGCGCCGCGAATTCGACCGGTGGGTCTCGGATGCGGACAACCGCCGCATCTACGAAAACGCCCTCCGCATATGGGACGACGTACAGCGCCGCACCTCGGCCTACAATCCCGACCGCGATCGGCTCTGGGAGCAGTTGCAGTCCCGCATCGAAGTCTGCGGAACGCCGCAGCGGGCGGAACGGCCCGCGCCGAAACGCCGCTGGATGCCGATACTGCGCACGGCGGCAGCCGTCGCCGCGGGCGTCGTCGTCACGCTCTTCGCGGTCCGTCCCGACCTCTCCCGCACACCGGTTCCGGCCAGACAGGAGTTCTGCGCCTTCGGCGGCAAGTCGCTGGCACATCTGACCGACGGTTCGACCGTATGGCTCCAGAGCGGCTCGACGCTCTCCTTCGGCGCCGAAAGCCGCGACGTAAAACTCCGCGGAGAGGGATTTTTCGACATCGCCAAAGATCCCGAACGCCCCTTCACGGTCGAAGTGGAAGGGCTGCGCATACGGGTTCACGGCACGAAATTCAACGTGAACACCTCGCACGAAGACCGGACCGTCGCCGTATCGCTCGTTGAGGGTTCGGTGGCCCTCGATTCCGGCAACGGGGAGACGCGCCGGCTGCACCCCGGAGAAATAGCCTGCTACGACCCCGCCACCCAAGAGCTGAATATCCGCAGGGGCAACGTCGAGCTGGAATCCTGCTGGGCCGCGGGCAAACTGGTCTTCGAGCGGCAGTCGCTGGGCGAAATCTGCCGCTACCTCTCACGCTGGTACGACATCCGGATCGACATCTCCCCGGCACTCGCCCACAATTACGCTTACACGTTCACCCTCACCGACGAACCGCTCGAAGCGATTCTGCGCATCATGAGCCGCATCAATCCGATCGTCTACACCTTCTCGGACAACCGCTCGGTATCCATCTCCGAGATAGAATAAAACCGTAAACCTACCAAACACCAACCAAACCCCGAATGCCTATGACCGAACAGACCTGAACCGCACGCTATCCTTCCCGCGGCAGCCGCCGCAAACACACGCTAACTTAAAACTTCAACCATGAAACATTTTAGACTATTCGCAATTCTTTTGCTGCTCGTCTGCGGATGGACAACGGTTGCACACGGCCAGACGCAGGAGCCGGCGATCAACCTTGAGTTCACCGACATACCGCTCTCGGAAGCCATTTCGCGCATCGAGAAGAGCAGCAAATACACATTCTTCTACGACGCCAAGCAGACCGACCTGACCCGGCGCGTCAGCCTCCGCGCCAAACAGCTGCCGATCTCCGCCGCCCTGCGCCAGATGCTCGCCCCGACGGGTCTCAATTTCACGATCTCCGAACGCCAGATCGCCCTGATCCCCGCGGCGCGCAAGGCCCCGGCCGGATCGCGTACGATCACCGGCACGGTCAACGACTCCCACGAGCTTCCCTTGGCCGGCGTCGCCGTCACGCTGGAGGGCGACAATACGCGCGGCACCGTGTCCGAGAACAACGGCAGTTTCACCATCACCGTTCCCAACGCCGATGCGGTGCTCAGCTTCACCTATTTGGGCTACATCTCCAAGAAAGTCTCCGTCCCCGCCTCGCAGAACAACCTCAAGGTCTTCCTCGCCGAGGACGCCGTGAAGATGGAGGACGTCGTAGTCGTAGGTTACGGCACCCAGAAGAAGGTCAACCTGACGGGAGCCATCGCCACGGTGGACGACACGCAGCTCGCAAGCCGCTCGGCGCCCTCCGTAGCCCACATGCTTCAGGGTGCGGTTCCGGGTCTGACGATCTCGACCACATCGGGCCGTCCGGGCAACTCGGCCGACCTGAACATCCGCGGCATCACCTCGATCAACGGCGGTTCGCCGCTCGTGCTGATCGACGGCGCCGAGGGCGACCTGATGAAGCTCAACCCCAACGACGTGGCCTCGATTTCGGTGATCAAGGATGCCTCGGCAGCCGCCATCTACGGCGCACGCGCGGCCTACGGCGTCGTGCTGGTGACCACCAAGGAGGGCGACGATTCGGGAAAAACCCGCGTATCGTACAGCGGCCGCTGGGGCTGGAACGCCCCCACCACCTCGACCGACTACGAAACCCGCGGCTACTACTCGGTCTACGTCAACGACCTGTTCTGGCACGCCGACGCAGGCACCAACTACACCAACTACACCGAGCAGGACATGATGGAACTGTGGGCCCGCCGCAACGACAAGGTCGAAAACCCCGAACGTCCGTGGGTGAAGATCGACCAGCGCGACGGCCGCGACACATATGTTTACTACGCCAACTTCGACTGGTACCACTACCTGTTCAAGGACGAACACCCCAACACGAGCCACAGCGTCTCGCTGTCGGGCGGCAACTCGAAGGTCAAGTACATGCTTTCGGGCAACTACTACAGCGAAGAGGGACTCTTCCGTCAGGACCCCGACCGTCTGCAGCGGATCAACTTCCGTTCGAAAATCTCGTTCGACATCAACAAGTGGCTCAAGATCAGCAACAACACCAGCTACTACAACTACCAGTACTACTACCCCGGCCCCAGCGGAGTCAATACCGCCTTCTCGCTGGGCACGGTACACGGACTGGCTTCGATGATGCCCTACAACCCCGACGGCACGAGCGTCTACTACACCTCGCTGTCGAAATACTCGATCATGGACGGCCTGCCCACGATCATGAACAAGGGCGGCCACTACAACAAGGACAAGACCGACAACATGTCGACCACCACGGAGCTGACGTGGACCCCGGTCAAAGGGCTGGAGATCAAGGGTAACTTCACCTACATGTTCAACACCCAGCACAACCTCAACCGTCAGGTCAACACCGAATACTCGCAGTATCCGGGCGAAGTGCAAACCCTCTCGACGGGCAGCCGCTTCCAAGACAAGCTCTACGAAAAGACCATGATGCACAACTACTATCAGGCCAACGTCTACGCCACCTACGCACACACGTGGAACGAGAAGCACAACTTCAAGGCGATGGCCGGATTCAACTGGGAGACCAAGTATCTCAAGGACGTGTCGGCCACGGGCTACAACCTGCTCTCCGAAACGCTGATGGACCTCAATCTGGTGGGACAGGGCGCCGACGGCAACGAACGCATGGAGGTCGGCGGCGGCCAGAACGAATACGCCCTGATGGGTTTCTTCGGCCGTCTGAACTACGACTACAAAGGCAAATACCTCGTTGAAGTCAGCGGCCGCTACGACGGCACGTCGCGCTTCAAGCGCGGCCACCGCTGGGGTTTCTTCCCCTCGTTCTCGCTCGGATGGCGCATCTCGGAGGAGCCGTTCTTCGAGGGTATCCGCGACAACTTCAACAACCTCAAGATCCGGTATTCGTACGGCCAGCTGGGCAACCAGAACGTAGGCTACTACGACTACATCCGCAAAATCTCGATCGGCAACCAGAGCTATCTGTTCGGCGGCGACAAACCCACGACGGCCACCATTTCGGCCCCCGTGGCCTCGAACCTCTCGTGGGAAACCTCGATCCACAACAATCTGGGCGTGGACATGAGCTTCCTGAACAACCGGCTGGCCTTCAGCGCCGACTTCTACATCCGCGACACGAAGGACATGCTGACCGCCGGCGTCGCGCTGCCGGGCGTCTACGGCGCCGATCCCCCCAAGATGAACAGCGCCGACCTGCGCACCAAGGGTTACGAGCTTTCGCTCAGCTGGCGCGACGAGTTCCAGCTCCTGCGCCGGCCGTTCACCTACAGCGTGACGGTCACCTTCAACGACTACGTGACCGACATCACCAAATACGACAACCCCGACCGCACCTTCGCCAAGTCCTACTACGAGGGCATGCGCTGGGGTGAAATCTGGGGCTACCGCACCGGCGGACTGTTCGCTTCGGACGCCGAGGCCGCCGGCTACGCCGTAGACCAGACCGCCGTCAACAACCGGATCAACGCCGCGGCCGGTTCGGAACGCGGCCTGCACGCCGGCGACCTGAAGTTCCTCGATCTGGACGGCGACAACATCATCTCCATCGGCAAGAACACCGTAGACGATCCGGGCGACCGGGAGATCATCGGCAACAGCCAGCCCCGGTTCCACTACGGCACGACGCTGAGCATGTCGTGGGCCGGCATCGACTTTTCGATCTTCTTTCAGGGCGTCGGACGCCGCCAGTGGTATCCCAAGGCCAATACCATCGCTTTCTGGGGTCCCTACGCCCGTCCCTATGCGAGCTGGATTCCCAAGGACTTCCACAAGATGTACTGGAGCGAAGAGAATCCCGACGCCTATTTCCCCCGTCCGCGCGGCTACGTCGCCATTTCGGGCACCAACCGCGAGCTGACGGCCGTCAACGACCGCTATCTGCAGGACATCCGCTACTGCCGCCTGAAGAACCTCACGATAGGCTACACGCTGCCCAAGAAATGGACGCGCAAGGTGCTGATCGACAACCTGCGCATCTACTTCACGGGTGAGAACCTCGCCACATGGTCGCCCATCCGCTCGGACTATATCGACCCCGAAATGGCCGCCATGAACGACGAGATGCGCACCTACCCGTGGCAGAAAACCTACATGTTCGGCGTAGATGTCACATTCTAATCAAACAAGCAGAACCATGAAAAAACTATTATTCATACTGACCGCAGGCTGCACCATGGCACTCGTCTCCTGCGAAGAGTGGCTCGACAAATACCCGCTGGCCCAAATGTCGCCCGAAACCTTCTTCTCGAACGAAAACGAGCTGCAGGCTTTCAGCAACAAATTCTACACGGCGTTCCCGTCCGACGGGCTCTACAACGAGTACTGGGACAACATCATCCACAACGACCTGCCGCAGGAGATGCGCGGCGGCCGTACGATCCCCGCGTCGGGCGGCGGCTGGACATGGACCAACCTGCGCGACATCAACACGCTGCTCGAATATTCGGGCAACTGCAAGGACACCGATGTCCGTAACCGCTACGACGCGCTGGCCCGCTTCTTCCGCGTCTATTTCTACTTCGAAAAAATCAAGCGGTTCGGCGACGTGCCGTGGTACTCGAAACCGATCGGCTCGGCCGATCCCGAACTCAAGCGTCCGCGCGATTCGCGCGAGTACGTCATGCAGCGCATGATCGAGGACATCGATTTCGCCATCCTCTACCTGCCCACCAAGCACGACCTTTACCGCATCACGAAATGGACGGCACTGGCCCTGAAATCGCGTTTCTGCCTCTTCGAAGGCACGTTCCGCAAATACCACGGCATCGACACCGAGGAGAACGACTGGAAATACTACCTCGATCTGGCGGCGAAGGCGTCCGAAGAGTTCATCACCAACAGCGGCTACGGACTCTACACCACGGGCGGCACGCAGACCGCCTACCGCGACCTGTTCGTGTCGGAAGACGCGCAGCAGCTTGAGGTCGTCCTCGCCCGCGATTACAACAAGGGGCTAAGCGTGTTCCACAACAGCACCTTCTACTCGCTCAACACCTCCTACGGCCGTCCGGGCCTGACGCGCAAGATCGTCGCCAGCTATCTGATGACCGACGGCACGCGCTTCACGGACAAGGCGGGCTGGCAAACGATGGAGTTCCGCGACGAGTGCCAGAACCGCGATCCGCGTCTGGCGCAGTCGATCCGCACGCCGGGTTACACGCGCATCAACTCCACCAAGATCGAAGTGCCGAGCCTTTCGACCTGCATGACGGGCTACCAGCCCATCAAGTTCGTCGCTCCCGCCGACTTCGGTTCCGACGGTTACAACCTCTCCTACACCGACCTGCCGATCATCCGCACGGCCGAAATCTACCTCAACTACGCCGAAGCCAAGGCCGAGCTGGGCACGCTGACGCAGGACGACATCGACCTGACGATCAAGAAGCTGCGCGACCGCGTGGGCATGCCCAATCTGGACATGGCCCAAGCCAACGCCAACCCCGACCCGTACCTTTCGGCCCCTGAGACAGGCTATCCCAACGTGACGGGTCCGAACAAAGGCGTACTGCTCGAAATCCGCCGCGAACGCACCATCGAGCTGCTTCAGGAAGGCCACCGTTACTACGACCTCATCCGCTGGAAAGAGGGCAAGGCCTTCACGCAGCCGCTGCTGGGCCTCTACATCCCCTCCAAGGGCGAATACGACCTCGACGGCGACGGCACGCCCGACATCTACCTCAAGACCAAGGGAGAGTCGCCCTCGACCAAAGCTCCGCTCATCATGGAGATCGATCAGGACATCTTCCTCTCGGAAGGCGACCACGGCTACATCTCGCCTCACAAGAAGAATCCGGGCGAGTGGAACGAGGAGCGGGACTACTACTACCCGATTCCGACCGACGACCGCTCGCTGACCGGCGGCGCCCTGACGCAGAACCCCGGCTGGAACGACGGCCTCGACTTTTAATTCCCAATACTAACTTCAAAAACGAACGAAACGATGAACAGACTGAAAAAATATCTTACCATCATGCTGCTGCTCGGCCTGACCTGCCCGGCAACAGCCTGCAACAGCAGCTCCTCCTCCGAAGACGAAGTTCCGCCCCATCTGAAACCCGAAACCCCGGAGGAACCGGGCCGGGACTACTACCCCAAGGCCGACGGCGCGACGCGTCTGGTGACCTACAACGTCGGCGTCTTCACCAAGTACATCAGCGACGGCAGCTACCAGATGATCGCCGACATGATGACCGAGGGCAAGGCCGATCTGGTGGGCATCAGCGAACTGGACAGCTGCACGGTCCGCACCGGCCGGGTCTTCCAGCTCAAGAAGTTCGCCGAGTTGATGGGCAAGGAGTGGAGTTACGAATATTCGCGTGCGATGGCCTATCAGGGCGGCGCCTACGGCGACGGAATCGCCAGCCGTGAGAAACCCGTCCGGACCTTTGCCGCTCCGCTGCCGAAGGGCGACGGCGCCGAACCCCGCGTGATGGTCGTCATGGAGTTCGCAAAATACGTCTTCGCCACCACCCACCTCGACCATGTATCCACGCTGGCTCAGGCGGGACAGGTGGACGAGATCAACAAGGTCATCGAACGCGAATTCGGCAGCTCGAAGAAGCCCGTCTTCCTCGGCGGCGACTTCAACGCCCGTCCCGATTCGCCCACCATCTCCAAACTGAAGACGGGCTGGACGGTCCTGACGCCCCACGGCGCGAGCGACTTCACCCACTCCTCGCAGGCGCCGAACAAATGTATCGACTATATCCTGCTTTGGAACGGCAACGGCGCGAAGTGCGACGTGGTCGGCACCAAGATCATGCTCGACTTCAACAAAGGCGACATCAAGAGGGCCTCGGACCACATTCCCGTGCTGGTCGATGTCAAATTCTAACGCAGAGACGAACCCTTAAACGAAAACGATTATGAAACGATATGCAAACATGCGTCTTCTGGCCGCCGTCGCACTGCTCCTTGCCACGGCAGGCTGCAAGGACGATGAAAACCCGGCGGCGCTCGGAGAACCGGCCCTGCTGAGCATTCAGAACGCCGCGGCCGACGCCGAGGTGATTACGGTGGAAAGCCCCAAGAAGCAGACCCTCAGCATCCGTGCGGAGGCCGAGCAGATCAGCGGCAGCTACATAACCGTCGTGTTCAAGACCGACCCCGAACTGGTCGAGACCTATAACGCGGCGCACGGCACCTCGTACAAGCTCTGCCCCTCGGAGGCCTACGCATTCTCGACCACCGAAGTCATGCTGCCCCGCTACAACACGGTCTCCTCGACGATGAAAGTCGAGCTGTTCAGCGAGCGCATGCCCGACGAGGAGCCGTACCTGCTTCCGATCGCCATCGATTCGATCAAGGGCGACCCGCGGGCGACGGTCTCGCCGACGGGCGGCGTCCGCTACATCCTCTTCAACAAGTTCGTCAAGCCGGGACCGCCCGCACCCGTGCTGCTCGACCGCAGCGGCTGGAAGGTGCTCGCCGCCCCCAAGGCCAAACCCAACTACGAAGTGGAGAAGATGTTCGACGAAGACATCAACACCTTCGGCTACTGCAACGCCGACGAGGAGCAGGCCAATCCGCCTTACGACTTCGTCATCGATCTGGGCAAAGAGGTGACCGTACGCGGCTTCCAGTTCAATCAGCGCTACATGACTACCGGCAAACCGGAAGCCGGCGCGCGCTACGGCATCGCCCACTTGGAGGTCTGGACCGCGAAGGAGATCACCGGCGACGGCCTCGGCGCAGCGAACGACACCAACTGGACCTACACCCAGACATACCGCGACTACAGGACCGATCCCGATTCACCGCTGGATCCGATGGGTGTGGTCATCAGTCCGATGCTCGACGACTACCAGCATGCGCGTTACGTCCGGCTGCGCATTCACGCCAGCTATACGAACAAGACCTATAACCCGACTTTCCGGGGATGGTGCATCGCAGAGCTGAATGTCTGGGGCAACAACGAACTGCTCGAATAATACGTCCGAACCTGCAAAGGGACCTGCTGAAACACTTCAGCAGGCCCCTTTTTTTAACGCAGTCCCGATTTCGGGCGTCCCGCATGCCGCAGGATAACAGGAACGAAAGAATGCCGAAACGAAAAATTCATACGTTCCGCGTCCGTTTTGTCCCCGAAAATGCCTATCTTTATTAGTCTGAATTTCCTTTAGCGATACGATGAGGTCGGAAAACGAACACGACATGGTTTTGTGGAAACGCATCAGCCGAGGGGGGGGGGAAACCGCCGCCTTCCGGGAGTTGTTCGACCGTTATTACGCCCCGCTATGCAGGTTCGCAGCCTACTGGCTCCGTGACCGCACCTCTGCCGAAGAGATCGTATTGGACACCTTTACGCACATCTGGCAGCATGCCGCAGAACTCCACATCCTGACTTCCGTCCGGGCCTATCTGTTCCGCGCCGTGCGCAACCGCGCGCTCAACCGGCTTCGTGACGAACGGCCTGCCGGCATTTCCATCGAGGGGCCGGAGCCGCTCTTCACCAACCCGGAGGCATTGCAGCTCGAAGCCGACGAAATGATGATGCTGGTCGCCGAAGCCGTCTCGCAGCTGCCCGACCGCTGCCGCGAAGTATTCCGCAAAAGCCGCGAAGAAGGGCTTTCCAACGCCGCGATCGCCGACCAGATGCAGATTTCGGTCAAGACCGTCGAAGCGCAGATCACCAAAGCCCTGCGGCGCATCCGCGAAACGCTGCTCCGCACGTGATCTTCAACCCGGACTTTCCGGACACCCCGCCCAATGACCGCCGAAGACCGGCCGGCAGCCGCATCCGGCCCGCGCATGCTCTCTCGGCCCTGCTCCCCCGTCAGCGCATCAGCACCGACGAATCGCCGTAGCTCAAAAAGCGGAAGCCGTGGCCGAGGGCGTAGTCGTAAATCCGATGCCAATCATCTCCCACGTAAGCCGACACCAACAACAACAGCGTCGATTTGGGCTGGTGGAAGTTGGTGACGATATTGCGCACGATGCGGAACTCGTACCCCAGCGGCGTAATCATGATCTGCGTCGCCGCCTTGATGCGTTCCAGCCCCTTTTCATCCATGTATTTCAGCAGGGTCTCCAGCGCCTCGCGCCCGGAAAACTCCGCCGGCACGTCGTACAGCTCCCACTGGCCGACGACCCGATCCGCATCGGGCGTTCCGGCAGTACGTATGCGCCACGCCAGCGCCGTGAGCGATTCGAGCGTCCGCACCGAGGTCGTGCCGACGGCCGTGATCCGCCCCCACTTTTCCAGCAGGCGGGCCACCGCCGCACGCCGCACTTCGAAATGCTCGGTGTGCATCGGATGCCGCGCGGCATCGTCGTCCTTGACGGGCAGAAAGGTCCCGGCCCCGACATGCAGCGTCACCTCCTCGAACCCGAAGCCGCGCGCCTTCATCCCTTCGATCAGTTCGGGCGTGAAGTGCAGCCCCGCCGTCGGCGCGGCCACCGATCCTTCGAATTTGGAATAGACGGTCTGGTAGCGCGTATAGTCGATCTCCTCGCTTTCGCGGTTCAGGTAGGGCGGAATCGGAATCCGTCCGAGGTATTCGAGCAGCTGCCCGAACGTCATCGCCGCCGACCACTCGAAACGCACGGTATGCTCGCGGCCGCGGTTCTCGACGAGCCACGCCCGCAGATGCTCCGGGCGGCCTTCGTGCTCGAAATTTATCTCCACATACCCCTCTTTCCATTTCTTGAGGTTGCCCACGATGCACGACCATTCGCACCGCCCGACGACGGCGAAGGCCCGTTCGTAATCGGCCGGATCGTGCGGTTCGAGACAGAACACCTCGATGCGGGCGCCCGAAGGCTTGTGCATGATGATCCGCGCGCGAATCACCTTCGTATTGTTGAACACCAGCAGCTGGCCTTCGGGCAGCACGTCGCCGATGTCGGCGAAATGCGCTTCGCCGATCTCCCCGCCGCGGTAAACCAGCAGTTTCGAGGCGCTGCGCTCGGCCAGCGGGAACTTGGCGATCCGCCCGTCGGGCAGGTCGTAATCGAATTCGTTTATATCTATATGCCGTTCATTCATGGCCACAAATGTACGTTTTTTTTCGCATCCGTCGCACACGCTCCGGCCGATAATCGCCCCGAATGATTTGCATTCGACACTTTAAATTCGTATCTTATAACGACCCAATCACATCCAATTACTAACCTAAAATCGTTTCATCATGAAAAAATTTCCGCAATGGAGTGTCATCTCATGGATTCCGAGTATTTTATTCGTCGCGGTCTCACTGACATCCTGCCAAAAAGCCGATCCGCAAATGAACAACTCATCAGAACAGATGTCCGAACAAATGAAGCAGGACATCGCCCTCATCTCATCGCTAGGCTACGATATCGCCGATATCGAAAAGACAGACGACGGCTATCTGGTCGAAGGAGATATCTGGCTGACCGACGAATGGCTCGAAGAGGCCGGACAACAGCCGCAGACCCGCCTGACACAACACAATAAGGGCTACCTGACAAGTCAGCAATACCAGAACAAGCTATATATGAACGTCGGCAACCTCACCTCCTCCTCTGCGCTCTGGACCAATCCAGCCACGAATGCCATAGCCCAATGGAACGCCGTGGCAAAATGTTACATATCCATTTCCAACACATCGGGCAGCAACCTTCAGGAGATCAAAATCAAGTTCGAAAACAAAAGCAGTTTCGGCAACAGCACCGCAAAACTTATGAAAGTGACCCCTCCGTCGTCGGACGGCAAGCCGGGCAGCGTAACCCTCAATGCGGACTGCACATTCCTGCCCGATGTCAATAACCTGTTCGACAGCAAGGAGCAGAACAACGCCATGTATTTAATCATGCACGCCATCGGGCATTCTCTGGGACTGGGCCATAGTCTACGCAACGGACAGCTTATCGGAGATGACGAAGACTGGGGAACTCCGAGCAACGGAACCTCCCAATACGACAATAAATCCATCATGACAAAGGAGACGAGTCCCATTTCATGGACAGGATTCAGCACCCAAGACAAAAGAGAACTCTCCTTGATTTTCCCGATACCCGGTTTTACTGCAGGTTCCATCGAAGAGACCAAAACCATCAGCCAGACAACCGGGGTTTTCTCCATCAATTCCGTCAAGGACGCCTCCGGAGGTACGGGAACGATAATTTATGCGTGGGAAAAGAAGTCGGACGGCAAATGGACGTCCATAAGCGGCCAGACCGGTAAAAACCTCACGAACGCCCCTGTCACCACAGAACTTACGAGCGAATACCGCCGCAAGGCCGTAAACGGAACAAAGACGCTGTATTCCAACATCTGCACCGTTACAAACAGCATGTATGAACCGCTGACAGCAGGCAGCATCGCAGACACGCTGCTTATCGACACCGCGAATCCGAACGAACAACTGCGAATAAACTCCACTCAGGCCGCCGTCTGTCCGCGCAGTGCCATACGCTATACATGGGAAACCAAAACCGGCGACTCATGGACAACCATCCCGTCGGCCGTCGGCGAATCGCTCGTCACACCAGCACCGATGACCTTCACTGCCATGTACCGCCGCAAAGCCGCCTGCGACCACGAAAACCGATATTCGAACATATGCACGGTATACAACAAGTCTTTTCTCAGCGGCGGCACCATCCCCGAACTCATAGAACTCAACAAAACCGGATTCAACCGTTTCTACTTCGACATTCCCTACCTGACCGAACCATCCCTGACCGCCTCGAAATCCACATGGGAAGTATATAAAAACGGCTTTTGGACACCATTCGGCTCCGATGAAAAACACATTCGCCTGCCGATACCCGAACAGCGTATCACAAAATACCGGGCATCTATATCGACTCCGTTCGGCCCAGCCTATTCAAACGAATGCACCATTGTCAACTGCGCCTATCTGGAAGATCCCCGGCAAGGGACCGATTGGGGTACTAACATTCTCAAACTCGGACCCTATGACAATGGGTTCACTAAAATTATGGCAATAGACAGCAGCGGAGAGTATTTTCGGGATTTCGATCGTTTGCGAGGCTGCGGAAATGATATTTGCATCGAACTTGAAATAACATCAAAAATGTATATCCAAATTAAAACAGGCTCAGTACCTGTAAGCGTATGGCTCGATGTATGGGCCGCAGAGGCCTCTTATTCGGGCGTTTCGTCCGAGCCTTATGCCGAAGCATGGCCCAGTGCCGAATACATACCGTTCCCGACATTTGCCGATGAGATTCCGGGTCCAATTCCAGATCCGGACGCATATTCATTTTTCCTCATTCCAGGAAAATACCAAATCCAGCTGCAAGGTTGCCCCAAATACAATTATTCAGATATTTCAGTAGCTAATCAGGTGATATGCTTCAGTTTGCGCGGGACCTGCATGGACCACGACCCAACAATACCGATACCGACGCCTCAACAGTAAATCCCTACAACGGTCATCGACATGCTGTTTCCGAAAGCCAGAATAACAATACGAATTTACACCCGGCCTTCAGTCACAGGATACAGTTGACAAATATTATTCGCCAAGCCCGCATAGCAACAAAAAAAGCCGCCCGGTCTCGGACCGGACGGCTTCCCCTAATACACTAATTCCTATCGAACCCTATTGCTTGGCGACATAAATATTGAATTCCGTAACATCGGTCCGGCCGTTGGGCGACATCACCCGGTATCTCAGATAACGGGCCGTAACCGGCTTCAGGAACCGCCAGTTCTGCGTACCGCCGGATACCGCGAGCGTACCATGCGATTTCCACGTCGCGTTGTCCGGCGAAGTAAGAACTTCGATCGACCTCGGAGCATAACCACTTCCCCAGTGTCTTGTATTCGCCCCCAGCATCGTGGTCTCCGCCCCCAGATCGAGCGTAAATTCCCACGGCGCACTGTTAGCGGCAATATCGCTTCCCGTATTACCGTCGAATATATTCCCAATCACATTTTCGACGCCTTCGCCCAGCGTACCGCTCCAATTGGTACGGTCCATATATTCTGCATTGCTCGGAGTTCCGCTCGCAAGATTCAGATAAGGCTTGACCGTCTTTTTATAAGTAACGGTCACCTTATTGGTTTTGGTCGAAAGCCTGACGTCGTTGCAGGACGTCTTAAGCTCGCCCACCGTCACCGTGAAAACCGCCGGATCGTATGTTTTCTGCTCGTCGGTAATGGCTAAGAACGCCGGATCGATCGTAAGGGTCGCCTCTTCGGACGCGAGCTGCCCGGCAGGAATTGTCAGGCTTTCGGCACTCAGCGTCATCGTATTTTCGAGCATATCCGCTATCCCGCCCGAAGCTGCGGCGGTCAGCGATACGGTCGCATCGGCTTTGGCGGGTTTATTTATGCACGCCCGGAAAGTATAGACGCAAGGTGTGGCATCCTCCAACCCCTCCGTCTCGATGACGACAGCCTGTTTCAGCATATCGTTGCCGAGCGTTTCGCCCTGAACATATACGTAAGCCGTATCGGTCCACCCGTTCAGTCCCTCATCGTCGTCATCGCACGCAACGAAAGCCACTACGGCCAGCGCAAGCATCCCTGCACACAGCTATTTCAATTTTTTCATCATAATGTAATCGTATTTAACAAACAATTTGAATGAACCGCATGGCGGCAGGCACGCACCGGGCGCGCCTGCGCCATAATTACGGGATTAAGGCCACGGCGTTTCCGTATCGGTGGACTTGATGCCGGCAACCCACGTCGGGGTCTTGGACGTCTTCAGCGTATGCCCGTTGCCCGTGCAGTCCTCGAACGTATTGCCCTCGCCTTCGTTGAAGCGCCAGTAAGCCTCCAAGCCCTGCGATTTGGCGCTGGTCGTGGTCATGTTGTTCTGCACCTGCGCTTCCGTACGGCATACCGACCAGATACGCGCCTCGGACATCAGTATCTTACATCCGCTCCACCACGAATCGCCGGTTCCGTGTCCGCCGCCGGCATCGCCGCCGAACCAGTTGGCCGATCCGAAGTTAGGATCGCACACGCCCTCCTTGCTTCCGGCAAAAGTACCGTTGACATAGAGGGTCACCTTGGTTCCGTCATAGGTCAGCGCCAGATGCTGCCATTTGTTGGGCGTGAACGACAACGACGGATTGAGATACCAGCCGTCGCCTTGGAACTGCACCAGCGAATGGGCCTTATGGTCCGAAGTGTCGTTCTGCGGGTCCTCGAAGCGCAGCAGCACCGAACCGCCGTTGGTAAATACGGCACGGTTGCGGTTGGCCGTATTGCTCACTTGGAAACGCACCTCGACCGTAAACTGCGGAAGCGTCAAGGGGAAACCGTCGGCGGCAAGTCCCGCGCCGCCGACGAACATCGGGAGCGACGAGACGACGATCGCTTCGGTCGTAATCACATAGGTCGAGGTCAGCGAGGTCACCGGAACCGACCCGTCGGCGCTGACAAGACGCAGCGGCAGGGCATAGCTCTCGCCGACATACTCCTTGGGCAGCGGCTTGATATGGATCTTGGTTGCAGGAGCGCTGAATTCTCCGGCCTTGATCGTCACTTCGGAGTCCATCTCGTAGACCTCTTCGGGCAGTACGAGAAAACTCGAAGCCTGCT
>OLWK01000902.1_pt1 | contig 15109 bp, 8 predicted proteins | sample 1674141 | NCBI WGS metagenome assembly OLWK01 (sample SAMEA103958148, study PRJEB25191) | human gut metagenome | reverse complement strand
TCATAAACAGTAAAGGTTTGACGCTTTATGATAAAAACGGAAATCTTTCTAATATATTATTCAATAGTTACTTTCTTTACGGTGTAACCATCACCCACAAGGAGGAAACCATCCTGCTCTGTCAAGAGTTGGATAGAGAGGTCGGTCAGTACAAACTCCCATGTAGCAGGACCATCCACCATGAAGTCGCCACGTTCTATGTCGCCCCCCTTACCAGTAAGGATGTTGTTCCACCAAGCTGTGGTAGCGGTACCCTGACCTTTTCCATCCACATAGACACGGAGGATGGTGCCAACCTTCACCTTTGAGAGGAAGGTTTCCTTCAAGGCCTCGAATGGTGTACCCCATGTCACGGCAAACTCACCTTCCCAGAGGGTAGTCTCCATAGATGGACGCGGCTCTGTAGTTACCTTGATTTTACCGCAAGGGAACTGTACACCACTGCCATCTACCAATGTAATGTCGTAATCGCCATTGGCGAGGTCGGAAGGAGCAGTAACTTTCAATGCTGTACCCTTATCGAGAACTTCGAAGGCAGCCTCCTTACCATCGATGAGTACTTTCTGAACGTGATCCACCAGGTTCTTGCAGTTGCGGATGGTTGTAGTTTCTCCCGGAGCTACCCAAAGCTCGCTGGCATTGGTACCCAAGGCTGGATCATCAGCAGCAGGAATCACGGTAACTTTCAAGGTGCGGGATGTGGTCTTATTCTTGGTGGTGGTTGCCACAATCTTCAGTTCATGATCACCTAAAGGCAAAGGTTGGTCGATAGTAGTACCTTCGGCAATCTTAGTGCCGTCGAGCAACCATGTCACAGTGGTATAGTGAACAGGAGTCACCTTGATTTCCAACTTATAATTAGTCTTGCGGTCTATCTTGGAATCAGCCAAGTCGGTGTTCAAGATACGTGGATTGTCATCTTCGCTGGCTGTGAAGTATGGTTCATCGTCAGAAGAGCAAGAAGACAAGGTAGATGTACCAGCCAGTGCGAAACCCACGGCTAAGAGCATCATCATAGCCTTCAAGACTTTTCCCTTATATTGTTTCATTGTCTTATTCATAATTAATTATTCTATTCTATTGTCCTATAAGACTTAACATTTAACACTTAACATTAAACACTACTTGCTATATCCCTTTCCGAATGGAGGATTGAAGTCTGGCTGAAGGTTTACATCAGCCTTGTCCCACCAGAGGCGCTTGTGCCAATCGTCTGTACCACCCATGCGGTCGATGGCAGCCTTGTAGTTGGCATTGTTGTACTGAGCTTCCAATACAGGATACTGCAAGCGGACAGGCATTGACCAATCGGGATCCGTATAAGTGAAACCATTCTTGGTCAAGAGATCACGATTCAAGATGGCAGGATAGTCAGAGCGGCGCAAGTTAGCCCAACCCTCAGAAGGGTTCATCATGTGGAGAATCCAAGCCTGGGTGTTGATGGTCTCCTTAGGATTGTCACCCAACGGATTGCTGGCAATGAACGCATCAATCTCTTCCTTGGAAATCTTGTTGGATGTAAGATAGTAGTTGTTGAGCAACTCCATGCTGGCACGAACACCAGCCTCGTAGTGACTCTCAGCATCACCACCACCAACATTCCAATCCTTGGTTGCAGCCTCAGCCTTGAGGAACTCCACCTCAGCATAGCTCATCAAGTCGCCAGGACAAGAAGGCATCTCGAAGTCGATGTTCAGGCAAGGACGACTAGCTCGGGCTATATAATCAGAGTTGGCATAAGTGTTCTCGTCTATCTCTGCATACTTCTTCAAGGTAGGAAGGTCATCCAACGTAGCTGGATTCATCCAGTCTGTGTACCAGGCAGCACCAGGGTTGCAAGGCTCCTCACCGAGGTTCTTGCTCTTGAAGTAAGCCAGGAAATCATCGGTCAAGTCGATGTTCTGCTCCTTATCTGGCTTCACCTGACTACGCTTGATATTGTAGTAGTGACGGCAGATGCGATAGAGACGAGGGTCGTTGGTATTCTGCAACTGATAGAACAAGGTAGAGCATACCATGGTAGGCGATGTGGCATCCTGACCATAGAGAATCTCTCCCAAGGCATTGGTACGGAAATCATAATCATTGGCACCATCATAATATGTATAAGGTGCATCAGCATACTTGATATAAGCATCATCTGCAGCACTGGCGATAGCACCGGCAGCCACAGCCTTCTCAAACTCCTCCTTTGCCTTCTGTGGATTAACATCGGAAATGCGCATGGCATAGCGCATACGGAGTGCATTGGCATACTTCTTCCACTTAGCTACATCACCACCCATGCTGGTGACATCACCAGAAATGCGGTCGGTACCTGTGCCAAGCTGCTTCTCGCAAGCGTCAAGTTCCTCGAAGAACCAGCTGTAGAGTTCCTCTACGGTATCATACTTAGGGGTGGAGATACCTGAGATATAACCCAGACCTGCCTCCGAACAAGGCACGTCACCGTAGGTATCTGCCAAAACTGCCGTGAGATAGACACGATGGATACGAAGTACCGCATTCAAGTTTGCCTTGTCAGTAGATTTGTGGATGGCATCCACAAGGTTCTTGATACTGATTTCATAATAGCGGTCCCAGACACGACGGGTCATATCATCTTCTCTGAAATTAGAACCAGCGTAATTGGATACATTATAACCACCAGCGAAATACTGTGGAAAACCCGTTATATAGTTACGGTAGGTATCCATCAGACTGAAGTCACCGTAAGTCTGCAACAAAGCTGTTGTCAACTGTGCGTTAGGGTCGAGCTCGTTCACCTTGGTCTTGTCGGTATTGATGTTGCTCAAGGTATCATCAGAGCAAGAAGTCATCGCAGTGCCGGTTGCCATCAGGGCGAAAGCCATCATCAGGCTGCTCTTACCTATATATTTCTTGATTATATTGTTCATTTTCTTACCTTATTATATATTAGAACTCTTCTAAAGAAATTGATTCATTTTTTTCGGGACTAGAACTTCACGTTCACGTTCAAACCATAACTCTTGCGAGATGGCAGGGAACCATATTCCAGACCGAGACCTGAGGTGTTGTAGCTGGAGTCTGGGTCGATGTTAGGAATGTTCTTCCAAACAATGAATGGGTTACGAGCCACGAAGGATACGGTCAAGCCCTTGACATACTTGCCCAGGATGCTCTCTGGGAAGGTATAGCCGAAAGTAATCTCACGACACTTCACGTAAGAGTTGTCGTAAACGAAGGCACTCTGCACGCCTTTTGCCACATGCTTCCAGTAATCTTCAGGGTTCACGGCGATGTCGTTCTTGCGATAAGTACCGTCGCCATTGTCGATGACACCATCTACGACAAATCCCTTGCAGTTACCTGCTGCACGCCATTCGGCAAGTTCCATACCCGAAGCCTTGCGAGCCTCCTCAGAAGAGTACCACTCCTCACGGCCTGCCAATGTTCCCTTTGCCTTACCTGTTTCGTATGCAGAACGCATGGACATAGAGTAGATGTCGGCACCTACCTTCACATCGAAGGATGCAGAGAGGCGGAAGTTCTTGTAGCTGAAGGTTGAGTAGAAACCACCTGTCCAGTCCCAAGTAGAGTTGCCGATGGTCTTGATTTCCTGGTCAACCTTTGGAAGACCAGTAGCTGCATCGACAACCACCTGACCCTTGTCGTTGTAGAGGAAGTCGTGTCCACGGATAGCTCCATAGTTCTCACCTACCTTGGCACCTACAGAAACACCGCACCAGGTTGCCTTCGCCAACTCGAAGTAGTCCATGCCATCGATGAGCGACTTCACCTTGTTGGTATTCTTCGAGAAGTTGACACCCAAGTCCCAAGCGAAGTCCTTGATTTGCAAGGCACGGGCATTGAGGGCAATCTCGACACCCTGGTTCTGAATCTCACCGGCATTGATGAGGCGGTAAGCATAGCCAGAGGTGGTGGTTGAAGCCAAACTCAAAATCTGGTTCTTGGAGTTCTGGTTGTAATAGGTGGCATCCAAGCCCAAGCGTCCGTTAAGGAACTTCATCTCCAAACCTACCTCGTAAGAACCTGTCATAGTAGGCTTCAAATCCTTGTTCGGCTGTGTTGAGTTGGCTATCATACCGATGGTATAACCCGAGTAGCTGTACTTGCCCGTGGTATAGTTGAGTGCCAACAGGTATGGATCGGTATCGCTACCTACCTTTGCCCAAGATGCGCGAATCTTACCATAATTGATGAACTTCTTATTCTTGATAAACTCAGAGAAAACCAAACTACCCGATACAGATGGATATACGTATGTATTGTTATTTGTAGGGAGCGTAGACGACTTATCGCCACGGATGGTTCCCTCCAAATAGTAAGTATGCTTGTAGCCGAGGCTCGCGCTGGCATAGAGAGAGCTGATCTGCTTCTTGTACATACTCTCACGAGTGTTCTGTTCCTGATAGTTCATGATGTTCTGGATGCCATTCATCTGCTGGTTGAGACCGACGTTGGTAGTGGTCTTGTTGTTCACCTTGAAGATGTTACCACCAGCGGTAGCGTTGACATCGAAGTCGCCCCATGAGTTGTTGTAGAGGGCAAGTATCTCGGCGTTGAGTGTGCGGTTGTTGAAGATTTGGTCGGTAAGCTTTCCGGCAGGAGTTCCTGGAGTTGTCTTGGCGATGAATTCCTGGAAGTTCATGCTGTTGATGTCGGTACCGATAGTACCCTGCAACTTGAGGTGCTTGTTGATGTTCCAGATTGCCTTACCCGTAAAACGGAACACGTCCTTGTCGGATGTATTGCTGTTCTTATAGAGATCCCAGTATGGGTTCTTGTTATACTGATCGTTACCATTCCAGTTGGAGTAGTTGCCATCGGCATCCTCATAATGCTTCAACCAAGCCTGGTCGTAGGTACCCGCCAGGGTCATGAGGTTCTTACCCACGTTGCTCTGGGAGTCACCAAGGGCAGGACGGTTCTTTACCTTCTCACGAGTATAGTTGGCGGTGAAGTCGAAGTCAACAGGACCTGCAGAGGTATTCACTCGGAGGTTGAAGTTGTCACGACTCATATGGGTATTTGGCAAGATATCCTTATTGCGCATATCGGTAACAGAGAAACGCATACCCGTCTTACCGGAATTAACTGAGAGGATGGCAGAGTTCTGGGTGGTGAAACCTGTGCGGAAGAAATCAGAAGCATTGTTAGGATGCATCATGAATGGACGTTCTTCGCCATCGAAATATTTGAACATGAAGTCATCGGCCTTAGGTCCCCAACTTGAGTTCGTACCAGAAGTGCTGGATGTAGGAAGCTCGCCATTGTAGCCAGCACCATATATCTCCTGGATGTCGTCCCATTTAGCCAACTGGGTATCGATAGTATAAGAACCATTGTACTCCACGGAAATTCTATCCTTCTCCGCCTTCTTGGTCGTAATCAAGATAACACCATGAGAAGCACGGCTACCATAGAGGGCAGAGGCAGCAGGACCTTTCAATACGGTCATCGTCTCGATGTCGTCAGGATTGATGGCAGAGATACCATCACCGAGGTCATAACCACCACTTTCACCAGCACTGCCAAAGTTGGTATTATCCAAAGGCACACCATCCACCACGTAAAGAGGCTGGTTATTGCCTGCCATTTCTGTATTACCACGAAGAAGCACGCGGGTAGAACCTGAAGCACCGCCAGCGGTGTTCTGGACAACGAGACCAGCCACCTTACCAGAAAGAGAGTTGATGACGTTGGTTTCCTTCGCCTTGGTAAGTTCCTCACCTTTCACTTCCTCCAAGCCATAGCCGAGAGCCTTGCGGTCGCGCTTGATACCAAGGGCGGTAACAACGACCTCATTCAAGGCCTTACCATCCTCTTGCATCGTGATTTTCATGCCATTAGCAGCTTTCACGGTCATTGTCTTGTAACCGATGTAGCTCACTTCGAGCGTTACTCCAGGCTTGCAGTTCAACGTAAAGTTACCATCTATATCGGTAACGGCACCGTTGGTTGTACCAGCCACCTTCACGCTAGCGCCAATCAAGGTTTCGCCAGTGGCATCCACCACTGTACCCTTGATGCCTTGGTTCTGCTGAACGCTCATCGCTGCATTGTTCATCTGGGCAGCGAGAATGGCAGAAGCAGGCATCCACATCAAACCTGCACCGAGCAGGCCGAGAAACATAGTTTTCTTTCTCATAATTGATATTTTTGTTTTTAGTTTAACATTATTCTTTCCCAAAGATTCCTTCGAGAATCCAAGGAGCATTCACCTTCATACTCTTGAAACGGTCGAAGATGCCATACTTCTCAGAGCCGTTGCCGAAGTGGTTGTTGTCCCAAACGAAAGTAGAGAAGCCTCGTTTGCGAGCCTCCGTAATCAAGAACTTACAGTAGTAGGTCATGTTTTCATGCACTTTCTCTGAGTTAGACTTATAGTGATCGGTTACTCCCCACTCTCCTATTACGATACCCAGTCCTTTGTTGCTCCAGGTATTCACCGCCTTGTCGAAGAAATCCGTCATCGTCTTCTCGTTTTCTGCAGGTATCTTGCCAGCATCCTTGTAGGCATCACCCCAGTAATCGTAGGTGCAATCGCCGGCGTAGCTCCATGGCTGATAGTAGTGAAATTCCACACTCATATAGTTGTTGCCATTGCCTTCGGCATCCTTCGGAATGATGAAATCTCCATTCTCTATGCCAAACCATGGGTTACAAACGTAAGTCTGTAAGATGAGGTGGCGCTTGGCATTGTTGCCGCCTGTGGCACGAACCATATCCACGAATATCTGATTGTAAGCATTCTGCACTTCGAGGTTCTCGGCAGTAGGTTTGCCCCAGTTGTCCCTGATGTGAACCTCATTGGTACCGGCGAAAGCCAAGCGACTGTCATAATTGGCAAACTCAGAGGCGATATTCATCCAGAGAAGCGCAAGCTTCTGGCAGTTTTCTTCCTTATATTGATAGGTAGGACGACCTTCGAGCCATTTTTCATGATGCACATTGATGATAACCTTCAAACCGTTGTCAAGGCACCAGCCCACCACCTCCTTGATGCGAGCAATCCAAGCCTTGTCGATGCTCATCGCCTGAGCGTTGGTAATGTGGCACTGCCAACGGATTGGAATACGGATGGCATTGAAACCTGCCTTCTTCACGGCTTGTATCATCTTCTTGGTAACAACGGGACTGCCCCAGGCTGTCTCTGCATGGATAGAACCATCAGGGTTGCCAATCTGCATCGACTCACCATCCTGTCCAGGAGCTGAGCACTCGAATGCGTTGCCAAGATTCCACCCCACAACATCTTTATTCCATTGCTGGGCAGTAGGTATGGATTCGCCTACACCTTGAGAACTGCTGGATGAGTGCAACGTACTTGCTTCGCATGAGAGACATGTGAAGACGCCTATTAAAAAGAGGCTAATTTTCAAAAAGTTCCTTTTCATTTTTATGTTTATATTGTTATTGTTTCGTTTTTTAAATAACTGTTTGACTTACTTAACAGAATTTGGTTGCAAAGATAAAGAAAAGGAACTTCCAGAGGGTTAGATAACAAACAAAAAAAGGTTTCAATTCAGACATATCGTCTAAACAGAAACCTTTTCTTTGAATTTAAAACTCTAATTTACAGATACTTACTTGGAGAAACCCCAAAGTGTTTTTTAAATACAGTACTAAAGTACTTCACATTTACAAAACCGGCTTTCACAGATACATCCAGCACACTATCCCCCTGTTTCAGGAAGATTGCAGCCTGCTCCAGACGTATCAAACGCATAAAATCCTGCGGACTTTGGCCCGTAAGAGTCTTCAGCCTACCATAGAAAAGCGTTCTGCTCATCGCCATCTCTCTACAGAGTCGGTCGATATTAAAGTCTGTGTCGCTCAGATGAGCCAACACCAAACGGGTAGCTTTATCTACAAAAGCCTGGTCTTGTGGATTCAGAACAGCTTCTGCCACATTTTCGAATGTCTGGCCTTGCTTATTCAAGACAGTATCATCCTTTTTCTCTTCAGAAGTTCCAGTAGGTTCCAAGCGTTCATAGGAAGAATCAGAACCCACAATCTGCTCGGAAGAAGTAGACTCAGAAGCAACCTCTCCTCTAACAAGAGCAAGGCTTCTGTCCATATAATACTGACTCAACCGGCGACGATTCTTCAAAATACTGGCAACCTTACTCGCAAGAATAGCAGTATCGAATGGCTTGGCTATATAGTCATCAGCACCAAGTCCGAGTCCCTCTATCATAAAGTCACGACCAGCCTTAGCAGTCAGCAGGATAACAGGCAGCCATGATGTTTCCTTATTTTCCTTGATGCTGCGACAGAACTCATCTCCGTGCATTCCCGGCATCATGACATCTGAAACAACGATATCACATATCCCGCCCTCTTTCAAATATTTCAGGGCAGCCTCTGCACTCTCCACATCAACTACTTGATAAGAATCACCAAAAGTCATTCTGATATATTTGCGAAGATCTTCATTGTCATCGACAAAAAGAAGTGTATCCGTTGAAACATCAGCATCCTGCAGAACCGCAGAAGACACAGTCTGGCAAGTTTCATCATGCTTATCTTCAGCTAAAGAAGATTCAGTTACAACATTTTTCTTTTCTCCAACAAGCCGGACAGAAGAATCTGTTACATGACCTAATGGCATCTTCACACAGAAAGTAGTACCCTTTCCTTCCTCACTTACGAAACTAAGCTTTCCTCCTAATTTCTCTACAAGCTTTCGTGTAAGCATCAGTCCTAATCCACTTCCCATTTCCTGAGAATTTATCGCATTAGAAGCCCTGAAGAAGGTCTTGAAGATACTCTTAATTTCGGCCTTTGGAATACCTATACCTGTATCACATACATGAATCACAGCCATCTTACCTTCAACAGAAGCCGACAACGTAACCTTTCCACCTTGAGGTGTATATTTGATAGCATTCGAGAGAAGATTTTCCAATATCAGATCCATCATTTTGACATCAGAATGAATCTGTTGCTGCGGACACGTTTCAATACACAGTTGAATATGCTTCTCCTGAGCTGCCAATACAAACTTTTCCAACTGCACACGTAAAAGCATCGGCAATTCTATATCTTGCAGGCGAACCTGTTCGGCAGACTGCTCTATCTTTTGGAAGTCAAGCAATTCTGTAACCATCTTCAATAGTTTGTTGCCGTTGCGATGCGCCATATCCAAGAATCCACGACTTTTCTCACTCAAGTTGGAATCATTAGCCAGATTATCAAGAGGAGCCAACACGAGACTCAAAGGAGTACGTATGTTATGGGCAGTATTAACGAAAAAATTGATTTTCTCATCATAATACTTTCGCTGTAAGCGCTCTTTGTAATACTGCCAGACAAAATATAAGATGGCAGCAAAAATACAGAGATAGATAATCCATGCCCACCAGGTATTCCACCAAGGCTGGGCTATATGAATTTCCAAAGTTGTTTCTCCCAATTCTCTACCATTACTTCTGCAGATAGCCTTTACATGAAGCACATAGCTGCCCGAAGGCAAATTTACAAATCGTACCAACTGATTAGAAGATGGTTTACTCCAATTACGGTCGTATCCTTCCAAATAATATTGATATTGAATATCATACTGGTATTGATAATTGATACTCTCGAAAGAAACAACCAGCGTATTCTCATTATGGCTAAGACTCAATTTGCCTTCCTTCAACATTTCAAAGAGACATTCATTCCAGTAATCGGAACGTTCGACACCTTCAACCTCAACACTATGAATACGAAGTGGAGCGGCATAATTCAAACCTTTGGCAAACATAGGAGTCAAAGCGACAACTCCATCGTTGCTGCCAAAAAGCACCCTGCCATCTGTAGTACACGCAACAGACATTCGGTTATACTCACGTTCCATTCCCTTAAAGATGTTGAGGTTTACTATCTTCCCCTGTTTCATGAACGCCAAACCTTTATCCGTACTGATCCACAAATTGCCATTAATACCTTTTATAAGTCCATAAACAGTATTAGAAGGCAAAGCGTCCTGATTAGTATAACGCTTAAACTTCTTTGCCAGTAAATCATAATCATAGAGTCCTCCTCCATCCGTTCCAATCCAGATATGACGGGAATCCTGAAAAGCCATACTGTTGACAAACAAATTAATGTCTTTTTCGGGATACTGTTCAGAATAAAAGAAACGACGAGGATGCAAAGGTTCGCGCTTATCAATCAAATAGCCTCCATGCGAAGTTCCTACAGCAATAAAACGCTTATCCAGTGATTCCGTGATGCATTGCACTTCGTTGACAGGCAGATAGAATACCGACTTTCCCGTTCCATTCAAATTATATTTATCTGAAGGGAAACAAGCCATATCTCCATCCAAACATCCCACCCAAATATTACCATCGCTATCAGTAAAAAGACTGAATACGTAATCACTCTTCAACATTCCTGTTTCCACAGAATAAGCAAGCATACTAGTGCCATCAGCATGAACCTGATATACGCCATTACCATAGGTACCAACCAGAATTCTGCCGTCTACAGTCTGACAAATCGTAAGCGCCACCTTATTATATAATCCATGATGCCAAAGACGAGTCTGCGCATCATAAACACTTACTCCTTTATCTGTGGCATACCATATTTTCCCATCACGGCTTTGGAAAACATCGTTCACACAATTATCTATCAGTGATTGATTGTTGAGATATTCATGTGTGATATATTCCAATGTATGTTTCATTGGTATCGCCAAATCTACTCCTCCCGAGTAAGAGCCTGTCCATAAATCGCCAAAACGATCGCAGCACAAGGTATATAATCCATTACCATTCAGTACGTTACCAGGACGTCCATCTGTATCAAGCAAGAGCTTGGTTTGTTTATTCGAACTGTCATAAGCATATATTCCTGCTCCATCTACAGCCATCAGAAGAGTCTGCTTATCATATAAAATGATTGAACGTACGGGAATTTTAGGAATGTTTTGCAAAGATTGGAAATCAGCAGATTTTATCAGCTTCCAAGTACGATCATCCATCACTTTAACTCCTTCGTGAAAAGTACCCAGCCAGATACGATGTCCCACAATATCATGATAAGAGGATACTACGGAACTGCCACTAATCTTCTTTTCTAACTTCCGGGCAGACATCGAATAGCAATAAACATCTTTAAATGTTCCTATCAAGAGTTTCTCACCTATAAATTGGATATGATTAATATAGGTATTTTTCAATACAAACCTACCCTTAGCTGTCTCCCGAACTATCTCCTTTCCATCAGTAGCTGCTGATAAGCAATAAATGCCTCTATCCATAGCTAACCAGAAATTGCCCTTTTCGTCTACCAACAGTTCGTTCAACACGATACTTCCACCTAAAATTTTCTGAAGATTACATTTCAAAACAAATGTATCTTTCCTCTTATCATATATATACACCTTTCCCTTGTTGTCGTAGGCGTAAATCAGATGTTGCGCATCCTTAGTCAGTTTAATACATCTACCACTAGCATCACTATACGGCATCTCTGTGTATAAAGTATAATTGGTTACTTGTTGCCCATTATATCGGTCAACTCCACGCTTAGTACTTATCCACATGGCACCATCCTCTGCCTCGACAATAGAATAAACTCGAGGGCTGGAAAGACCATTGTCAGCATTGAGATTGGAAAGCATGAACATATTTCTGGAAATATGCGCATATGCCTGAAGAGCCGATGCCAACAGCAGCAATATAATTAGAGTACAGGATTTATATCGTTTCATAATTCTTTCATTGATCTTATTTGGGGACAAAGATAATACAAAAAAATGAAAAACAAATAGAATAATGAGATAAAATGAAAAAAATCTATTATCTTTGCAAGATATTAATATAAAGATATAGACTATGATCAAAAGATTATTATCCTTTCTAGACGCATCGCCAGTGAATTTCCTGGCAGTAAAGAATATCTCCGAGGAATTGGAGAAGAACGGGTTCCGACGTATGAACCCACAGGAGCCTTTGGGCAAGATTGAAGCGGGTGAAAAGTTCTTCGTTACCAAGAACGACTCTTCCATCTACGCCTTCCAAATCGGAAAGAAACCTTTGGCAGATGCCGGTTTCCACATGATCTGCGCCCACTGCGATTCGCCTACCTTCCGCATCAAGCCAAATGCAGAGATGCTTTGCGAGGGCGGTATCGTAAAACTGAATACCGAGGTTTATGGTGGTCCAATCATGTCAACCTGGTTCGACCGTCCGCTCACCCTGGCAGGTAGAGTTATCGTGAAGGGCGAGAATGCGATGAATCCCCAGACGCTCCTTCTTCATGTGAAGCGCCCATTGCTGCAGATCAGCAATCTCGCTATCCACTTCAACCGTCAGGTGAATGATGGTGTGAAGTTGAGCAAGCAGAAGGATGTACTCCCTATCCTCGGCATCATCAATGATGAACTGGAGAAGGGTAACCTCCTGATGAATGTGATAACAGGCGAACTGAATATCCAGAAAGAGGATGTTCTTGATTTCGATCTCTACCTGGCTGATGCCACTCCAGCCTGCACCTTCGGTGTACACGATGAGTTTATCTCTTCAGGCAGACTCGATGACCTGTCTATGTGCTGGGCTGGTGTAGAGGCGATGATTGCATCTGATGCCAATGATACCACCCAGGTTCTCGCCATCTTCGATAATGAAGAGACGGGGTCTCAGACCAAACAGGGAGCTGGAAGTCCATTCCTTTCATATATGCTCCAGCGCATCGCTCTGGCACAGATCCATACAGAAGAGGCTTATTATCAGGCAGTAGAGCGTGCCTTCATGATTTCAGCAGATAATGCACATGCCTGGCATCCTAACTATAGCGAGAAGTTCGACCCTACGAATCATCCTAAGTTGGGCGGTGGTCCGGTCATCAAGTTCAATGCAGCCCAGAAGTATGCGAGCGATGCTGTATCAGCAGCCATCTTCGCCAACATCTGCGATGCAGCCAGTGTACCATGCCAGCGTTTCGTAAACCACAGCGATGTAGCCGGTGGCAGCACCTTGGGCAACATCCTCGCCTCTTCCATCCCATTGAAGGGTGTGGATATGGGCAATGCCATCCTCGCTATGCACAGTTGCCGCGAAACCGGTAGTGTTATCGACCACGAATATTGCGTGAAGGCTTTCACCAAGTTCTATCAGTTGTAATAAAAAACAAAGAAGGTGTGTCTGTATTTGTGACACACCCTCTTTGATTTTATATATTAACCTTTTCCTTTTATCGTTCCTAATTCTTTCACATTCTTCTCAAATTCATTTCTTTCACCAATAGCTCCATTACGCAGTTTTGCCCGATAATTATATATCGTATTAACTGCATAATGTAGGAAATCTGCTATCTTCGTACTGTCATCAATACCCAGTCTTATCAAGGCGAATACCCTCACCATTGCCGGTAACTTTGTTGCATCAGTAAGATGGATTTGTGCCTCCGGCTTCAGAAGGCTATTGAGGTCTTCCACGAAATCAGGGAACAGATGCAGGAAGACCTTATCGAAATTTGCATAGAGTTCTCCCAACTCGTGTTCCTTCAGTTCACTGCTTCTCGTCATTGAATAAAGTTCCTGATATTCACAGTTCTTTACCATCTTATTGACATGGAGACGCAACTTATCCAGTTTGTCTATATAATGAGAACATGCTCCCAGGAACTGGCCTATATATTCTTCCTTCACACCATTTGACTCATTCAGTTTATCATTCGAAGTCTTCAACATTTCGTTGGTAGCAGAAAGTTTCTTATTCAGTTCCTCCAATTGTTCATTCGTTTTCTTCAGTTCATTTCTCGCTATAGTAACATATTTCTTCTGCTTATTGACATAGAAAGCCAGAACACCTAAAGAAAGAACCAGAAGGCTGACACAGATGATGGCAAAGACAAGACGCTGGTTTGCCTTCTTGAGCTGTGCCTGATAATTATGATCGATGGTACCAAGCACTGGCGAAATCTGCCAACTGCGAATACGCGTACTAAAACTCTTATTGGCATTCCAGGAGAAGTTGATATATTTATAAGAACGCTCAACATCTCCCTCCTGACTCAGAATATCGGCGAGCATCCAGAGCGAAGCCTGATCATTGATAGCACACTTCACATCACATATGGCAGATTTTAGCAACCAATATTTCTGCATTTCTTCGTTTTTCAAAGAACGGTAAATCAGATAGCGATAGTAGGCTACGATGCCGTATTCATGACTCCCCTCCTTACATAAATTCAACCGTTCATCATTCACCTTCAGTGCTTCATCCCATTTATTCTGACTGGTAAGCATCACCTCTTTACGCATGAGATAATCTTCGCTATGATGTGGAAGGATAGCAAACAAAGTATCCCGATATGCATTCTGACGACTAAAGAAATTCTGACTTAAATCAGTATCTACATGCATATTAGAAAAGCCCAACTCACCATAGACATGGTAATAGGCGATGAAATAATCTTTCCGGTTCGATTCATCCAATGTTTTTTATCTATATGATTGAGCACCTCCAAAGCCTCAGCAAAAGCTCCGGCTGTAGAATACTGTAAAGCTAACTGACTTTTCAACCCAGCAACTTCAGCCGAAAGCCCTTCCTTCTGAGCCAACACAATGGCTTTCTGAATATAAGCCACAGCAGAATCGCTCTGGTAGGACTTATATTCAGAACAAATCTTGCGATAAGTATTGATGAGCAACTTCGGATTATTCTCCTGATGAATCAATTCCTTCAACTGAGCGATGCTACTTTCTTTCAGTTTGGTATAGTGCTGGGATTGCTCTATAGCCCGATCAAGTTGGGCATACAGTTCACTGATGCTTTCCTTTTGAGCAAAGCATGATGTAAGTGTAGCGAAACACCAGATATACAATAGAGATAATAATCTTTCTATCATTAGCTGATAATATTTTGTTGTATAGGTATCATTAGAACCAGCCCTTACTGCTGTATAGGACATTCAAGAGACAAAGGTATAGTTTTTTGGGCATATTTCCAAATTTTCTTGCATTTTTTTGATTTTCTTTTTTACGTTTGTTATTCTTACATCCTTGCACCTCCCCCCAAAAAGGCTGCCCCAAAAAGTTTGGAGCAGCCTTAAACAAAGCTTTATACCCCTCAAATCCGCAACCTATAGGGTTTAGTGGGATTTTGCTTGCAAAGCGACAAAA
>OLWK01000896.1_pt1 | contig 15191 bp, 6 predicted proteins | sample 1674141 | NCBI WGS metagenome assembly OLWK01 (sample SAMEA103958148, study PRJEB25191) | human gut metagenome | reverse complement strand
TGTGCTGCGCCCACAGCTTCTTGGCGATCAGGCAGCACACCAGGTTCGTCTCGTCCAGATTGGTGACGGCGATGACCAGGTCCGCGCCGCGGACCCCCGCCGCGTCCAGCACGCTGATGCTGGCGCCGTTGCCCTCCACGCACATCACATCCAGGGTGCTGTCGGCCCGGTGCAGGGCCGCGGCGTCGTCATCCACGATGGTGATGTCGTGATCCTCCACCGCCAGCTGCCGGGCAATGGCATAGCCCACCTTGCCGTTGCCCACAATGATGATCTTCATGCTTGCTCCTCTCCGCTGCTCTCCGGCAGCCGGCTGCGCCTGCGGCGCAGTATCACGGCGCTGTACTCCGCGCCCATAATCAGCACCGTGCCGCTCATATAGAGCCACAGCAGCACCACCACAACCGTGGCAATGGAGCCGTACAGCACGGAATAATTGGCAAAATTCTCCACATAATACGAAAAGGCCAGGGACAGGACCATCCACGCCGCCAGGGAGATGACCACCCCGGGGGCCACTTCCTTCAAAGGCCGCCGCTGCCCCCGTGCCAGCATATACAGCACCGTCAGCATCAGGAACATCACCACGCCCAGAACGATAAACCGCAGATAGCTCCACAGGTCGATGAACCCCGCCGGCAGTTCGATGAGGCCGGAGAGAAACTCCAGCGCCCGGCGGCCCACCGTGACCAGCAGCAGCGTCAGTCCGATGGTCAGGATCAGCCACACGGTGAACAGCAGAATCCCCAGCTGATTGACCAGCATTTTCCGGGGCGGACCCAGGCCGAAGGCCTTGCGCAGGGAGTGCAGCAGACAGCTGGTGGCCCGCATGGGGAACCAGACGGAGAAAATCAGGCTGAACCACAGCAACTGGCGGCTGGCGTTGGCGGACACATATTCAAGATACGACTCCAGCACCGACATCACGTCCGCCGGAACGATCTGGGACAGCACCTGGGTCACGCTGTCCACGTCCAGCTTCAGGATGCCCAGCAGGGTGCTGATGAACACCAGCAGCGGAAACAGCGCAAACAGCAGGTAATAGGTCAGGGCCGCGCTGTCCCGGCCCACGTCATGCAGATAATACCGGCGCACCAGCTGCACCGTGATTTGCCCCGCAGCCGTCCGGGGCGACCACTTTTTCTTCACAGGAGCCCTCCCCCCTATCCTGTACAGTGTATCACACAGGTGCCCAAATGAAAAGAGGAAATTGCCCCCATACGGATTTATTTATAGCGGCAGATTGTAAAAAAATTATTATTTTTCACGTTTCCCTATTGCGATTTCTCGTACGGCTTGTTATAATTAGTTCATCTGGAAGCAAAGCTGCTTCTGGAATCTACAGTAAAGAGGGTCGAATTATGGACAAACTTACCAACATCGTACGGGACGAAATTTCCCGCCAGTACAAGAGCGTCCGGCAGTTTGCTTTTGCAGTTGGCATTCCTCTGTCCACCATCAACAGCGCACTGCACAACGGCATCGGCGGTTCTTCGTTTGACACGGTGGTCCAGATTTGCCGCACACTGGGCATCTGCGCCCTGGGCGAGGAGAACATCCACCTGACGGAGGACACCCAGCGGATCCTGGACCAGTACGCCAAGCTGGACGACTATGGCCGCCACACCATCGCCTCCGTGATACAGGTGGAGTATGACCGCTGCACCAAGACGTTTGAGGATGGCTCCGACCTGCGGGGCGGCTATTCCAGCGTCAATCTGTCTGCCCCCGTTGCCAACGACGAGCCCGTTTCCATGAACGTGCTGGCTAGCCGCGAGGACTGAATGGATCCCCATAATTGCATAAAATGAGAGCTTCCGGCCGCGCCGGGAGCTCTTATTTTATACGTTTCATCCAAAAATTTACCTGATTTTTGGCGGGCACGCAGCAAAAAGCGGTTGATATTTCGCAGTGTACCTGTTATAATAGAGTGTAATTAGCGGAACAGCGGCGCTTTATCGTGTAAAATTGCCCGCAGCCGCTCTATCCTTTCAGATGGGAGAAAGATGCATGAAAGTGATCCAAAAATCCGGCGCCTGGCTGTGGGCGCTGCTGGCGGCCCTCCTGCTGACGGTGCTGCTGACAGCCACGGCCTTCGCCGGAGACAACGATTTCCGCTGCTGGACCGTGGACGCCCGGCAGTGGACCAACCAGGGGTACCAATCCGAAAAGGACGGGGTGTGGTACCTGTTCCTGCCCCAGGACGAAAGCCCGGCGGACACGGTCCTGTCCTTCAGCGGCAGCGTGACGGCGGCCTCCGCCGGTGCCCTGGACCGGGAGGGAGGCACTCTGACCGGGGCCTTCGCCGACCGTGACCGGGTGACCCTGACCCTGGAGGGCGGCAGAACCGAGACGGTGTGCCTGCGGCAGAGCAGTCTGCCCAGCCTGCGGCTGACCCTCAACGGAACCACCCTGGACCAGATCCACCAGGACAAGGATGTGAAGTATCCCGGCAACGACCTGGTGCTGACGGACGGGGACGACGTCCTCACCGGCACCGTGGAGATCAAGGGCCGGGGCAACTCCACCTGGCGGGAATACGCCAAAAAGCCCTACCAGATCAAGTTCAGCAAAAAGACCTCCGTGCTGGGTATGCCCGCCGCCAAGAAGTGGATTCTGCTGGCCAACGCCTCCGACGACAGCATGATCCGCACCCGGCTGGTGTATGACGCGGCGGAGCAGATGGACTTTCCCTTCGTGACGGAATATCAATATGTGGACCTGTGGATAGACGGCCAGTACCTGGGCGTGTACCTGCTGGGCGAAAAGGTCGAGATCGGCAAGGGCCGCCTGAACCTGCAGGACCCCGCCGGGGCCATGTTCGAGCTGGACAACGGCTTCGCCACGGACGAGGACCACTATTTCTTCGAGGGGCGGCTGAACAGCTACTTCGCCCTGAAGGAGATCGTGGAGGAGGACGACGGACACATTCAGCAGGCCATGACCAATTTCCAGACGGCCATGACCCGCCTGACCACGGCGCTGACCTCCCAGGGCTGGGAGAATCTGTCCCTGAGCCAGCTCAATGAAATGATCGACGTGGACTCCCTGGCCCGCTACTATCTGATGAACGAGTACGTTCTCAACGGCGAGTCCTTCTTCACCAGCTTCTTCTGGTATCAGGACGGCGCGTCCGACGTGCTCCATGTGGGCCCCCTGTGGGACTTTGATACCTGCATGGGCAACAAGAACGAAAAGGTCACCGACTACAACGCCAGCAGCACCTCTGTGCTGATGAAGAAGATGCTGAACATCCCGGCGTTTTATCAGCGGGTGCAGGAGCTGTACACCCGGTATAAGCCGGTGCTCACCGGCATGGCCGGTCAGGTGGACGGTCTGCGGGACGAGATCGGCGTCTCCGCCGACCTGAATTACCTGCGCTGGAGCACCCTGGGCGCCGCCAATCCCAAGCCCGGCGGAACCCCCTTCGCCCCCACCTATGACGAGGCCCTCAGCCGGGTGCGCACCTGGCTCACCGGCCGGGCCAATGCCTTTACCCCCACCGTGCGTCCCCAGCAGCTGGGGTACTACTTCAACGCCAGCCGCACGGTGATGTACCTGACCTACTCCGCTCCCAGCCAGACTTCCCTGCGCTTCGCCGTCTGGGGCCAGCAGGACGGCCAGAATGATCTGCACTGGTATCAGGCCAAGCAGCAGAATGGCCGCTGGGTGGCCGAGGTGCCCCTGGTCAACCACCAGGAAACCGGCACCTATATGGTCCATGTCTACAACCAGAACGGCCTGCCCCAGGGTCTGCTGGACCACGGCACCGTGGTAGTGGACAACCTGGTGCAGCCGGAAAAGCCCGCCCTGAAGGCGGCCCTGTCCGCTGACGGACGGTATCTGAACCTGACCCTCACCGGCGGCAGCGACCTGACCCAGGTTTGGTTCCCCACCTGGAGCGAGAAGAACGGCCAGGATGACCTCCAGTGGTACGAGGCCAAGAAGCAGGCCGACGGCTCCTGGACCTATTCCGTGGCCCTGTCCCGCCACAACACCACCGGCACCTATTTCATCCACGCCTACGGCAACAACAAGAAGAACCTGGTGGCCCACACCACCGCCTATGTGGAGAAGATCCCCGGGCCGGAGATGAAGGCCGCCCTGTCCGCCGATGGGCGGTATCTGGACGTGACCCTGACGGGCCGCGGCGACCTGACCCAGGTCTGGTTCCCCACCTGGAGCCAGGTCAACGGCCAGGACGACCTGCGCTGGCATGAGGCCGCCAGGCAGACCGACGGCTCCTGGACCTGCCGCATCGCCCTGTCGGACCACTCCGGCACCGGCGTCTACTTCATCCACGCTTACGGCAATACCAAGAAGAATCTGGTGGCCCACACCACCGTTACCGTACCTCAGGCTTCCCAGCCTTCCCAGCCCGAACAGCCCCCCCAGCCGGTCCGCTCCGGCATGCAGGCGGTGCTGTCCGCCGATGGCCGGTATCTGGACGTGACCCTGGCGGGCCGCAGCGACCTGACGAAGGTCTGGTTCCCCACCTGGAGCTCCGCGAACGGCCAGGACGATCTGCGCTGGTACGAGGCCACCAAGCAGCCGGACGGCTCCTGGACCTGCCGGGTGCCTCTGGCCAACCACAAGAGCGCGGGAGGCTTCTTCCTCCACGCCTACGGCAACAACAAGAAGAACCTGGTGGCCCACACCACCGCCTCCGTGTCCCAGGTGGTGTCCCCCCAGGTATGGACCCGCCTCCACGACGGCGGCCGCTATATGACCGTGACCCTGACGGGCCGCAGCGATCTGACGAAGGTCTGGTTCCCCACCTGGGGCGCAGCCAACGGCCAGGACGACCTGCAGTGGTACCAGGCGGTCAGGCAGTCCAACGGCGACTGGTCCTATACCGTGAACCTGTCCCAGCACCGGGACAAGGGCACTTACTTCATCCATGTCTACGGCAATACCAGACAGAACCTGGTGGCCCACACCACCGCCTATGTAAGCTGAAAGGAGGGACCGCACCCCGGAGAGATCACCCCGATCAAGTGTTGGAAATCAAACTGTAACGGAGGAAAAAGATGAAAAGAGCACTATCACTGCTTCTGGCGCTGCTGATGGCCGCCAGCCTGGTCATGCCCCAGGCCTGGGCCGCCGGGCTCCAGGAGCCGGAGCCGGATGCTGTCGTCCAGCAGACCCAGCCCGACACCGCCGAACCCGATGCCCAGCTGCCCCAGGCGGATACCCTGGCCGGCAACGCCGCGGGGCTCACCCCCATTACCCGCACCAAGAATGCCGTGGCCAGCGGCGTGACCCTGGAAAAGGTGGTCATGCGCAACGTCAACGGCAGCCAGGTGGTGGGCTACCTTTCGGAGATCGACCTGTCCAAGGACGTGACCCTGAAGGCCAGCTACACCGGATATTACTATGACGGCAGCACCGCCGCCCAGCGCAAGGCCATGGTGGACGGCGGAAAGCTGAAATGGGAGATGTCCCAGACCACCGCCCAGGCCGCTGCCTACGGACGGGCCTCGGATACCGAGGGCCGCGTGGTCCTGGCCACCAACGCCGACTACTACAATATGCAGACCGGCGCCCCCACCGGCTATCTGATCATGGAGGGCAACCTGGTGAAAACCGGCGCCGAGCCCTTCTTCGCCATTCTGAAGGACGGCTCCGCCGTCATTCGTCCCGCCGGCAGCGATACCTCCGACGTGGTGGAGGCCGTTTCCGGCCCCTATATGCTGGTGGAAAACGGCCAGATCGTCCCCGGCCTGGACCAGGGCGACCGCATGCCCCGCAACAGTGTGGGCATCCGTGCCGACGGCTCCGTGGTGTTCTTCGAGGCCGACGGCCGCCAGGAGCCCATGTCCATCGGCATGAGCATGTATGAGGTGGCCAGCTTCCTGAAGGACGCCGGCTGCGTCACCGCCATCTATCTGGACGGCGGCGGCTCCGCCACCGTGGCCGCCCGCTATGAGGGCACCGACGAGCTGCTGGTGCGCAACAGCCCCAGCGACGGTCTGGAGCGCACCGTGTCCGATGCCCTGCTGGTGGTGTCCACCGCCCGCTTTGACGGCGACTTCGACCACGCCTCCGTCAGCCCCCAGAATGAGCTTTATACCCCCGGCAGCCAGGTGGCCTTCACGGCCCTGGGCGCTGACTCCGCAGGCGGCGCGCCCGACCTGCCGGAAAGCGGCCTGACCTGGGTGCTGGACACCCCCGCCGCCGGGCGGATCGACGCCTCCACCGGCGTGTTCACCGCCGCCAAGGGCTATGTGGGCGAGGTCCGGGTCCGCCTGACCTATCAGGGGCAGGACGTTGGCTCCGCCTCCGTCACCATCGCCGAGCCCGACCAGGTGTATTTCGCCGGCAAGAGCCTGTCCCTGGACTATGAAAAGACCAGCGACCTGGGCCTCACCGTCAAGAGCAGCCTGCGGGATATCCATTATCACGACGGCGACTTCACCTGGAGCATCCGCTCCCTGACCGAGGGCGTCTCCGCCGACGGCATCGGCACCATCGTGGACAACCGGCTCCACACGGCGGCCAAGGCCAGCCAGACCCGCAAGGCGGAGATCACCGTCACCTACACCAAGGCCAACGGCCAGAAGCTCACCGACACCGTCACCGTGGAAATCGGCAAAATGCCCACCATCCTCCTGGATTTCGAGGATGAAAGCTCCAAGTCCGGCGTGAACGTGGGTGCCAATGCCGTGTGGGGCAACCTGAATAGCTTTTCCGGTCACAGCGCCCATAATCTGCCCGGCGTCAGCGACGCGGGCTTCGGCGTGGCCGGTCAGGTCAGCAAGGATCCCAACGGTCTGGACATCCCTTACGGGCCCATTACCGATTTCGGCCTGGCATGCCCCGACTTTATCAGCAGCAACGCGGAATGGGACTGCAACTCCGCCGGCGCACCCTACAGCTGGGACTGCGCCCAGGACCCCGCCACCCTGTTCCGCTCCATGGGCTATGAATACTATGTGGGTGCCATCGCCACCGCCCAGGAGGGCGCGTGGGATATGTACGCCCGCCGGGTAGGCTCCGATGAAGGCCCCGTGCGCTTCGGCCAGAAGTCCCTGGAGTATCATTACGACTATACCAAGATCTCCGGCACCAACAACACCAACGAGTATCTCCGCTACAGCGGCGAGGACGTGGTCATCGAGGGCAAGCCCACTGCCCTGGGTATGTGGGTCTACGCCCCCGAGGGCACGCCCAACTACTGGCTGTCCACCAGCGTGTCCTACTGGAACGGGGAAAAGTACGTCACCACCAGCCTGCTGCACCTGAAGACCACCACTGTCAACGCCGCCGGCCAGACCGTGGAGACCACCACCCAGTATACCGGCATCAACTGGACCGGCTGGAAGTATGTGGAGGCCGACCTCAGCAGCGTGTATGACAAGGCCCAGGATGTGGAGAATCACCCCCTGAAGATCACCGCCGGCCAGGTGCTGCTGTGGACCATCATCATCGAGGGCGGCACCGGCGACGTGGACGGCAACAAGATCACCTGCGGCTCCCGGGCCGCCGGCAGCCTGTATGTGGACAACATCCGCGCGGTATACGGTACCACCGCCGACGACCTGGAGAACCCCGTCATCACCTCCGTCCGGGGCGGCAGCTCCTCCATCACCGGCTATTCCGACCTGACGGAGCTGGCCGAGGACGGTTCCACCGTCCTGACGGACAATGAGCTGCAATTCTTTACCGGGTATTATGATCCCCAGGGTGAGAACCGCACCGGCGTGTCCGCCGAGAACACCGTCATCACCATCGATGGCCAGGACATCCGGAACTTCGCCAACACCGACCAGGCCGTCACCGGCACCGTGACCCTGCCCAATGGCCGCCACAGCATCAAGGTGGAGATCATGGACGGCTTCGGCAACCGGGCCAGCGTCACCCGCTCCTTCACCGTGAAGGGCACCGCCAATATCCCCACCGTGACCCTGGACACCCCGTCCTATGCCCTGGTGGGCGAGAACTATGTGGTGTCCGTCACCTCCCCCAACGCCGGTAAGATCGACTCCGTCACCGCCCAGATCGTGTACGGCAACGTGGACCTGTTCGACACCGACGAAAACGGCGGCAAGGGCGCCTTCAACACCTGCGCCTCCCTGGCCTACGGCTCCGGCTTCCAGGGCTCCAGCTCTGCCGCCCGCCGCACCACCACCGAAAAGACCGTCACCGTGAATATGACCCGCACGGGCTCTGCCGGGAAGGACCTGTTCACCTTCACCATGCCCATGCCCGCCGGGGCCACGGCGCTGGACAGCCTGCCCATCTCCGTCACCGTGACCTACACCTGTGACGGCGTCACCTACACCACCTCCACCGGCAGCCTGCGTCTGCCCATGCAGGGCTACTACACCGTCACCTCCGACATCATGGTGGAGGGCGCGGCAGCGGCCCGGCTGTATGTGAAAGACATCAACGGCAAGGCCGCCTCCGGCGTGGACCTGTATGTGGGCGACACCCGCATCGGAACCACCAACGCCTCCGGCCAGGTCAGCACCGACTACTTCAACAAGCTCTCCGCCGGCTCCCGTACCGGCGTCACCGCCCGGAAGGACAATCACCGCTCCTTTGAGACGGTCATCGTCACCCGCCGGGCCGGCGGCAGCACCGATGGTATGCCCAGCTTCGTGCAGCTCAACGCCACCCCCAATGCCCAGAGCTGCCAGAACATCACCTGGGTCACCAATCCCCTGACGGCCCAGGCCAAGGCCACCGTGCAGTACTGCCAGCAGAGCAGCTTCAAGGGCAGCTTCCCCTCCAGTGCCCAAGGTCAGGTGACCCTCCGGGAGTTCACCACCTCCGGCGACGCGGCCTATGTCAGCTCCGTGTCCCTGACCGGCCTGAAGCCCGGCACCACCTACGTCTATCGGGTGGGTGACGGCAGCAAGTGGTCTGAAAACATGACCTTCACCACCAGCCAGCCCGGCGCGGACACCACCCGCTTCTTCGTCATCGGCGATACCCAGCTCTCCGGCAATGCCGAGAGCGATCAGGAGGAGATCCGGCTGATGAACGCCATTGCCGCCAATATCAACGGCCAGTCCATGAACTTCGGCATCCAGACCGGCGACTTTGTGGACAACGGCGGCAACCTGGGCCAGTGGAGCGAGATCCTGGACGTGTTCTCCCGGAACTACGCCGACCTCCCCGTGGTGCAGGTCATGGGCAACCATGAGTACTACGGCGACCTGTCCGGCGGCAACGCCGCCAGCCTGTGGACCCTGCCCGACCGGCTGTACTACTCCGTGGAATACGGCGACGTGTACGTGGCGGTCATCAACTTTGCCGCCAACCTGGAGGATGCCTGCCAGTGGCTGATCCAGGACGCCGCCAAGTCCGACTGCACCTGGAAGGTGCTGGCGGTCCACCAGCCCGCGTACTACACCAATCCCAACGGCAGCAGCGAGGCCTTCAACCGCTATATCCCCGCCGCCGCTGAGGCCGCCGGCATCAATGTGGTGTTCTCCGGCCATGACCACAGCTATGCCCGCACCATGGTCCTCAAGAACGGCCAGCCCGTGTCCGAGGCCGCCCAGAACGGCCGCCTGCCCGCCACCTACGGCAAGGGCGTGCTGTACTACATCTGCGGCGACCTGGGCGAAAAGTCCCGCAGCACCGAGTACAAGGCCGTCAACAACCCCGACTTCCACTTTGCCCAGGTGTCCCAGGAGTATGACTCCCTGTACCTGGCCGTGGAGGCCACCGCCGACGCCATGACCGTCCGCACCTACTCCGTCAGCGCCGAGGGCGCCCAGTCCTTGCTGGATACCTACACCATGCGGGTGCCCGCCTCCGTGTGCCGCGACAAGGGCCACGACTTCTCCGGCGACACCGTATACGTCCGTGACGGCAAGCTGGTCTGCTCCTTCTGCGGCCAGACCGTGGAGCTGAAGGACTCCGGCTACACCGGCTGGGCCCGGGACGAGGCCACCGGCCTGCGGATGTACAGCTATCACAACGCCTGGCACACCGGCTGGTTCATCATCGACCCCGAGGTGTATTGCTTCGACAAGAGCGGCATCGCCTACGATGGCCGGGTCACCCTGTACGGCAAGCAGTTCGTCTTTGACGACGGCGTGGTGGTCAGCGGCCCCACGGGCTTCGTCAAGCGGGACGACGGCAAAACCCTGTACTTCGAGAATGGCCGCATTGCCTCCGGCTGGAAGGACATCGGCGACGCCACCTATTACTTCGAGACCTCCGACCTGGGCGATGACTTCGGCGTCATGTACACCGGCCGCCGCCTGATCGGCAAGACCTGGTACGAATTCGGCAGCGATGGCCGCCTGTATCAGCTGCTGCGGGGCCGTATGTCCGCCGATGAGAAGGAGATCGTGGTCACCATCACGCCTCCCGCCGGTCAGGGCAGGAACTACAGCAACATCATGGCCGCCGCCTGGAGCCAGCAGGACGGCCAGGACGACCTGGTCTGGTACAATGCCACCGCCAACGGCGACGGCACCTACACCATCCGGGTCCCCATGTGCAAGTACAACGTGGTGGGCCGGTATCTGGTCCATGTGTATAACCACGGCATCCACGGCCAGCTGCTGGACGGTCTGACCTTCCAGAACACCCACGTGGTGGGCCACACCGATACCGTGGCCAGTGATTCCAGCACCTGCGTCAGCGCCGGTCAGGTGAAGTACGTCTGCCGCTACTGCGGCGCGTCCCACACCTCCAGCACCCCCGCCAAGCGCCACACCGTCTCCGCCGTGGTGGACAGCGAATGCCGCACCATGACGGTGACCATGAACGCCGGCAACGGCCACGCCCACTCCAACGTCCGCTTCGCCGTGTGGAGCAGCGTAAACGGCCAGGATGACCTGACCTGGTACACCGCCAAGAAGAATTCCTCCGGCCAGTGGACCTACACCGTGCCTCTGGTGAACCACAACAGCACCGGCACCTACTTCATCCACGCCTACTCCTCCGACTCCGGCCAGAACCGGCTCATCGGCAACACCACCGCCCAGGTGGCGAAGCTCCCGGCTCCCGACACCGTCACGGCCCAGGTGTCCGACAACTGCCGCACCATGTCCATCCGGCTGGATACCGCCCGCAGCTACAGCGGCATCCGCTTCGCCGTGTGGAGCAGCGCCGGCGGCCAGGATGATCTGGTCTGGTACAAGGGCGAGAACATCGGCGGCGCCTGGGTGGCTGCGGCTGACCTGACCCGCCACAACACCACCGGCACCTACTTCATCCACATCTATTCCGGGAACAAGCTGGTGGCCCACACCACCGTCACCGTGAAGTCCCTGCCCAACCGGTAAGGACGGTTCCCCCCTTAACCCCATAGGCAAAACCAGCCCCCGCAGGCAAATGCCTGCGGGGGCTGAGCTTTATCTCACATTTTATTTTCCTGCCAGCTTCTTCACCAGCTGGCCGTCCGGAACGGCCAGCATGGTCTGATAGGTGGTGTACACCACCATGCCCGGCCTGGCCCCGGCGGGCTTTTTCACATACCGCACCGGGGTGTAATCCACCGGCACCTTCCCAGCCTCCCGGCCCTGGGAATAGTACGCCGCCAGGCACGCCGCCTCATACAGGCTGGTCTCGTCCGGCTCCTGGCCCCCGGTGCACAGAATCACATGGGAGCCGTGGATCTTCTGGGTGTGGAGCCAGATGTCCCGGCGGTCGGCGTCCTTGGCGGTGAGGCGGTCGTTCTGCCGGTTGCTGCGTCCCACCAGGATCCGCAGCCCGGCGGAGGACACAAACTGCCTGGGTTTGGAGGCCCGCTGGAACCCCGGCTGCTTTTTGCCCCGGTTTTTCAGATAGCCGCCGCTCTCCAGCTCGGCGCGGATGTCGTTGAAATCCTGCTCCGCCTCCGCCTGCGACAGCTCCTGCACCACGCTTTCCAGATAGGTCAGCTCCTCCCGGCCCTTTTCCAGCTGCTCCGTCAGAATTTTCTCGGCGGTCTTGGCCTTGGCGTACTGCTTGAAATACCGGGCGGCGTTTTCCTGGGGCCCCAGCCGCACATCCAGCGGGATGTCCATTGGTGGGCAACCGTCCTCATAGTAATTTTCTGCCGTCAGGCGGTTCATGCCCCGCTCCATGCGGTAGAGGTTGGCGGTGATCAGTTCGCCGCAGATGCGCAGCCGCTCCCGATCCCGGGTGGCGGCCAGCTCCTTCTCCTGGGCCGCCAGCTTCCGGCGCACCCGGTCCCGGGCGGCGGTAGCGGACTTCATCAGGTCCTGGCCCTTCTGCCGGACCCGGTCCGCCTGATCCCGGCCCTCATAAAATTCATCCAGCAGCCGGCCGAAGGAGTCGAAGGTCTCCTGCTCCATGGCCGGGCCGTATTGGGTGATGGGACAATAGGTAAAATCCGCCGGCCGGCCGGCCCGGCGCAGCAGGGTGGGCACGAAGCCGCCGACGATGATTCTGTCCCGCCATGTCCCAAGGCTGTCCCACAATTTTTCGCCCCTGTCCCGGGACAAATGGGCGTCTGTCTCACCGTATGCGGCGCAGACCAACTCCCGGGCCATCAGCGGCGGCAGGGCCGTGAAGGTGTCCAGCAGCCACCCGTCCAGGGACGTATCCTCCGGCAGGGCGGACAGCAGTTCCAGAAATTCCTCCCGGCCGATCTCCAGCGGAGAGCGCTTTTCCTGCCGGGGCGGCAGATGATAAAACAGGCCCGGCAGCACCTGCCGCTGCTGGGACATCTCGAAGTCCACCCGCCGCAGGCAGTCGGTGATCCGGCCCTGGTGGTCCACCAGGATGAGATTGGCGTGCCGGGGCATGGCCTCCAGGATCAGCCGCCACTGGCGCTGCTCCCCCAGCTCGTCGGCGGCCTGGATGGTCAGGGTCACCACCCGCTCCAGGTGCTCCTGGACAACGGACAAAATGCGCCCTCCCGCCAGGTGCTTGCGCAGCAGCATACAGAACATCGGCGGCTGGGAGGGATTGTCCCGCAGCTGCTCCGTCAGGTGCAGCCGGGGCTGGGTGGCTCCGGCGCACAGCAGCAGCCGCCGCCCGCCCCGCAGCAGCAGCACCACCTGGTCCCGGGCGGGCTGCTGAATCTTCTCTATGCGGGTGTTTTCCACCTGGGCGGCGGTCTCCCGGACCACGGCACTCAGGCAAATGGCGTCCAGCGGCATATTACTCCCCCTCCATCATCCGGCAGAACAGCTCGTTGGCCCGGTCCCGCCGCCCCTGGAGATACAGATAGCCCAGCAGAGCCTCCAGGGCCGTGGCCTGCTGATACTGGGCCCGGCTGGCATGGGCCGGGATGGAATGGACGTTGGCGTTGCGGCCCCGGCGGAACACGTCCTGCTCCTCCTGGGTCAGCAGGGGCAGGATCTTCTCCGCCAGCTCCGCCTGCCGGGGGGCGCACACCAGGGCCACCGCGGCCCGGTGCAGGCCCTTTCCTGTGGCCTTGCCCCCGGCGCACAGCCAGGTGCGCACCAGCAGCTCATACACCGCGTCGCCTATATGGGCCAGGCCGATGGAGCTGATGCTGCGGATCTGTTCCGGCGGCAGCTGCACGGCAAAATAATCAGTCATGGTATTTGCTCCTTAATGGTTTCGTTACGCAATATCAGCCCTTGGCGGCCAGCCAGTTGCGGCCGGTGTGGGCCTCCGCCAGCAGGGGGACGGACAGCTCCGCCACGCCCTGCATCTCCTGCTGCAAAAGGGCCTCCACCCGGGGGGCCTCCTCCTCCGGACACTCCACGATCAGCTCATCGTGGACCTGCATGATGAGCCGGGTCTCCAGGCCCTCCCGGGCCAGGCGGCTGTGGACCCGGACCATGGCCAGCTTGATGATGTCCGCCGCCGTACCCTGGATGGGCATATTCAGGGCCACCCGCTCGCCGAAGGACCGCATATTGAAGTTGGAGCTTTTCAGCTCCGGCAAAGCCCGGCGGCGGTGCCACAGGGTCTCCACATAGCCCTGCTCCCGGGCCTTGTCCACCACGTCCGTCATATACTGCTTCACCCCGGTATAGGTGGCAAAATACCGGTCCATATACTCCTTGGCCTCCTGCACCGTGACGCCAATATCCTGGGACAGGGAGAAGGCGGAAATGCCATAGACAATGCCGAAGTTCACGGCCTTGGCCCGGGAGCGCATCTGGTGGGTCACCTGGTCCTGGGGCACATGGAACACCCGGGCGGCGGTGACGGTGTGGAAGTCCTCCCCGGACAGGAAGGCCTGCTGCATGGCGGTGTCGCCGGAGATGTGGGCCAGCAGCCGCAGCTCGATCTGGGAATAGTCGGCGTCCACCAGCACATGGCCCGGGGCCGCCACGAACATCTCCCGCATTTTGCTGCCCAGCTCCGTGCGGGTGGGGATATTCTGAAGATTCGGCTCCGTGGAGGACAGGCGGCCGGTGGCCGTTACCGTCATCTGGAAGCTGGTGCGGATGCGGCCATCCGGGTCGATGACCTTCAGCAGGCCGTTGGCATAGGTGCTTTTCAGCTTGGCATACTGCCGGTAGGTCAGCACGTCCGCCACCAGGGGGTGGTCCTTCAGCTTCTCCAGCACGTCGGCGTTGGTGGACCAGCCGGTTTTGGTCTTTTTCCCGTGGGGCAGGCCCAGGTCCTCAAACAGGACCTTTCCCAGCTGCTTGGGGGAATTGATGTTGAACTGCTGCCCGGCGGCGGCGTAAATCCGCTGCTCCAGCCGGTCGATGGTGTCGGACAGCTCCCGGCCGAACCGGGCCAGGGCCCCGCCGTCCACCAAAAAGCCGCTGCGCTCCATATCCGCCAGCACCCGGCACAGAGGAAGCTCCACATCGAAGTACAGCTTTTCCATGCCCTGCTCCCGGAGCCGGGGCAGCAGCACACCATGCAGGGCCTCTATCGCCGCGCCATAGCTGTGCAGCGACGCCCAGGCGGCGGACCGGTCCCCCAGATGAGAGAAGGCGTCCGGCTCCAGATGGACGGGCTTTTCCAGCTCCTGGTTGAAATACGACACAAACAGCCGGGGCAGGTCGTATTTCCCGGCGGTGGCGTCCAGCAGATAGGCCGCCAGGGCGGTGTCGAACACGAAGCCCTCCGCCGGAAGGCCCGCGTCCAGCAGGGCGCGCATCAGGTCCTTGACGTTGTGGGACACCTTAGGGATATCGGCGGCAAACAGCGCCGCCAGCAGGGCCTGCCAGTCCCCCTGATAGTCCCCGGTCCACAGCTCCGCCGCCCAGGAGGCATTCTCCCCGGCGTCCCACTGGACGGAAAGGGCGGACAGGTCCGGCATCGCATATACGGTGACAGCC
>OLWK01000893.1_pt1 | contig 15240 bp, 9 predicted proteins | sample 1674141 | NCBI WGS metagenome assembly OLWK01 (sample SAMEA103958148, study PRJEB25191) | human gut metagenome | reverse complement strand
GTCCTTACAGCATTTTCTGCGGCATCTGCCACGCGTTGTGGTCGGTGTGCAGCAGATGGTGGGACTTTTCGCCCAGCGGAGCTTTCAGGAATTCCCGGTACAGCGCCTGCACGTCCTTGTTCCGGTGGGAGAACCGCACCTTGGCACTCTTGTCGATGCTCCACAGGATATCGCCGCGATATGCTGCCAGCTCCTGCCCGTCGTGTATGGGCTGCCCGCCGCCGCCGGCGCACCCGCCGGGACAAGCCATCACCTCAACGAAGTCGTAATCCACATCGCCCTCGTCGATGGCGTGCATCAGCTTACGGGTGTTGCCCAGTCCGCTGACCACTGCCACGCGGACGTTGCCCGCGCCGGGGATGGTGAATACGGCCTCCTTCCAGCTGTCCATACCGCGTACGGCGGAGAAGGCGTCCGGCTTCGGTTCCTTGCCGGTAATGAGATAGTACGCGCTCCGCAGAGCCGCGTCCATCACGCCGCCGGTGGCGCCGAAGACCACCGCCGCGCCGGTGCCGGTGCCCAGCGGACTGTCAAAGGGTGTTTCTGGCAGCACCGCGGGATTGATCTGTTCGCCCCGCAGCATCCGCACGATCTCGCGGGTGGTCAGCACCACATCCACGTCCTGGTCGCCCTGCTCGTCCTTCATGGTGGGCAGCGCACACTCCGCCTTCTTGGCGGTGCAGGGCATGATGGACACCACAAACAGCTTCTTGGGGTCCACGCCGATCTTCTGGGCAAAGTAGCTCTTGGCGACGGCACCGAACATCTGCTGGGGGCTCTTGGCGGTGGACAGGTTTTCCGTATATGACGGGAATTGTCCCTTCAGGAACCGCACCCAGCCGGGACAGCAGCTGGTGAACATGGGCCAGTGATATTTGTTCCGGTGGGTAAAGCGCTCGATGAACTCACTGCCCTCCTCCATGATGGTCAGGTCGGCGGCGAAGTCTGTGTCGAATACATAGTTGAAGCCCATGGTCTTCAGCGCCGTCACCATGCGCTCCGCCGTGGCAAACTTGGGGTCCAGATGATAAAACTCTGCCCAGGCCGCCCGCACCGCCGGTGCGACCTGCACCACGGTGATCCGGTCCTTGTTCGCCAGCGCGTCGAACACCTTGCCGGTGTCGTCGTGCTCCTGCAGACCGCCCACGGGACAGTGGGTGATGCACTGGCCACAGAAGGTGCAGTCGCTCTCGCCCAGGGTCCTGGTGTGGGCCACACCCACGGTGGTGCGAGTACCGGTGCCCATCAGGTCCCAGATGCCCATGCCCTGGACCTTTTCGCATACCTGGATGCACCGCATACACTTCACGCAGCGGTTTTCGATACGCACCACCGGATTGGAGTAGTCCGTGGGGATGTTCTTCAGGTCGTCGATATAGTGGTCGCCCAGCAGGTTATAGTCGTTGGTCAGCTGCTGGAGCTTGCAGTTGCCGCTGCGGGTGCACTTGGTGCACTTCGTCTCATGCTGGCTCAGCAGCAGCCGCAGATTGACTCGCCGGGCCTCGCGGACACGGGGTGAGCTGGTGTATACCACCATGCCCTCGCTGACAGCGCTGTCGCAGGAGGGCACCAGCCGTGCATAGCCCTCCACCTCCACCATGCAGATGCGGCACGCGCCGATCTCGTTGATGTCCTTCAGATAGCACAGGGTGGGGATGCTGATCCGCAGGGTCTGGGCCGCCTCCAGAATGGTGGTGCCTTCCGGCACCGATACGGTCCGCCCGTCGATGGTCAGAGTTACCATTTTTCGTTCCTCCCTCCCCGGAAAATGCCGTAGCCGTAGTGGTCGCACCGCAGGCAGCGGGACGCCTCGGTCCGCGCGCCCTCCTCGGTGAGCCCGCACTCGATATCCTCAAAGTCGCACCGGCGCTCGCAGGCCTCGCGTTCCGTGGTGTTGATGCGTCCGTGGGGTGCGCGGTTGTTCAGCCGCGGTGCCGGGATGTCCAGTTCTACCTTGATCTCATGCCGGAAGCCCAGGTGCTCGTCGATGTTGGCGGCAGCCACCTTTCCGGCGGCAATGGCCCGGATGGCGGTGGCGGGGCCGGTGACGCAGTCGCCGCCGGCAAAGATGTTGTCCATATCGTTGACCTGACCGGACAGGGCGGCCACCAGCCGTCCGCCGCGGGTGATGGGCACGCCGGCCTGGTCAAAGCCCTGGATCTCGATGCCCTGGCCGATGGCCACCACGATGATATCCGCCGGGATGCGTACCTCCGGCAGGTCGGCCTTGTTGGGCCGGGGCCGCCCGGACTTGTCCGCCTCGCCGATGATCTGGGGCTGCACCCACAGCGCGGCGGCATTGCCATCCTCGTCGGCCTCGATGTGGGAGGGCGCCATCAGGGCGGCGATCTCCGCACCCTCGGCCATGGCGCCCGTCACCTCGTCCGGCAGAGCGGTCATGTCCTCGATGCGGCGGCGGTACACGCACGTCACCTTCTCCGCCCCCAGGCGGATGGAGCTGCGGGTCACGTCCATAGCCACGTTGCCGCCGCCGATGACCACCACCCGCTTGCCGGTGAAGTCCGGCATCACGTCGTCGCCTATGGAGCGCAGCATCTCCACCGCGGACATCACGTTCTTGCTGTCCTCGCCGGGGATGCCCACTTTCTTGTCCTGATGGGCGCCGATGGCGATGTACAGGCAGTCATACTCCTTCAGCAGGTCCTCTATCCACAGCTGGGTGCCCACGGTCACGCCGGTGTGTGCCTCAATGCCCAAAGAGAGGATGGAGGCGATCTCCGCATCCAGCAGGTGCCGGGGGAAGCGGTAGTTGGGGATGCCGTAGCGCAGCATACCGCCCAGCTTCTCCCGTTCCTCGAATACCGTCACCTTGTGACCCATCAGGGCCAGGTAATAGGCGCAGCTCAGGCCGCTGGGCCCGCCGCCGATAATGGCCACCTTCTTGCCGGTGGGCGGCGCGCAGGGGGGCTGGGGCACGTCTCCGGCAGTGTCCACGGCGTAGCGCTTCAGCCCGCGGATGTTGATGGCGTCGTCGATCATGTTCCGGCGGCACCGCGCCTCGCAGGGGTGCTCGCAGATGTAAGCACAGGCCACGGGGAAGGGGTTATCCTTGCGGATGAGCTTGACAGCGTCGGCATAACGGCCTGCGCCAACTAATGCAATGTAGCCGGGGATATCAACCTGTGCCGGGCACAAAGCAACGCAGGGGATAGAATGATGGACGTTGACGGAGCATTTGCCCTTCTTTATGTGGTTAATGTAATCTTCACGGAAGCCTTCCAGACCGGCCAAAACCATTTTGGCTGCTTCGAAGCCGATGGCGCAGTCAGCGCTGTTGGCAACGTTTTGCGCGGTGCTTTCGATTAAATCCAGAGTGTGCATGTCAGCCTTGCCGGCGAGCACGTCTTCCATAAGATTCTGCAGCTGCGCGAGGCCTACACGGCAGGGTACGCATTTGCCACAGGTTTGTGCGTGGCAGACTTTGAGGAACGACAGCTGCAGATCAACAGGGCACAGTCCCGGGGGGCTGGCGATGATGTGTCGTTCCAGGTCCTTGTACAAGCGCTCGACCGTAAGCTGGGCCTGGTCGGGTGTTTCGATTCTTAAACGGCTCATAATTTTCCTCCAAAAAGCATACACTAAATATATAAAGGTATAAACTATATTATACAGAAAAAAGCTGAATTTCGCAATAATAAAGAAGATAGTTTTTGTGTAACAATCTGAGCAAAACAAGCTCGCAAGCGCTTTTTTCGTCTGCTGCCGCAGCAAAGCATTCTTGCGGGGGCTATGCTTTTTTTGCCGTATTTTTTGTGTTATACTAATACTGAGCTTTTTAGCATTAATGCTGTCGGCAGAACGTTTGCATCCGGCAGCTTAAAATATTGGAGGAGGTGCATTATGCAGCTTACTGCTACACATTATATCAGCTTGGCTGTGATGCTTTTAGTGACGCTTTTGCCGGGAATTTGGGCAGCCCGGAGGGTGAAGTCAGCTGATGATTATAACGTAGGCGGCCGCAGCTCGGGCGCAGGGCTTGTCGCAGGCACGATTATCGGCACGATTATCGGTGGCGCAGCTACCGTCGGCACGGCGCAGCTTGGCTTCAAGCTGGGACTGACGGCCTGGTGGTTTACGCTTGGCAGCGGCATTGCGCTTTTGCTGATGGCGGCGTTTTACGCTGTGCCATTGCGCCGCAGCTCGCTGACCACAGTAGCGGAGTATCTCGTTACGGATTACGGCAAGCCTGCGGGGTGGCTGGCAACCTTCAGCGCCTGCGCCGGCATTTTTTTCAGTATTGTAGCGAGCACGCTTACAGCGCTGCATCTGATTGCCGGCTTGTTCGGTGTACCGCTTTTGGCTGCAGCGGCAATTGTTATCGCTGTTACTTTGCTGCTGGTGTTTTTCGGCGGCCTCAGCAGCAGCGGTATGGCCGGCATTTTTAAGATTGTGCTGATTTTCGCCAGTATTTTCGTCGGCGGCTTTCTGGCCTACGCCGATATGGGCCGATGGCAGGGGCTGACGCAGAGCTTTGCTGCGTATCCCTGGTTCAGCCTTTTCGGACGCGGCGTGGAGGACGGTCTTGTCAGCTTCGGTTCGATGATTGTGGGGGTTATTTCTACGCAGACCTATGTGCAGGCACTGTTTTCGGCGCGCGATACCAAAACTGCAGCTGTCGGCTGCTGTGCTGCCGCGCTGATAGTTATTCCTGTGGGGCTGCCGTCGGTAATGATCGGTATGTTTATGCATCTGCATCACCCGGAGATTAATTCTATCGATGCACTGCCGCTGTATCTCGTTACCTATCTGCCGCAATGGCTTGGCGGTATCGGTCTGGGCGCTGTGCTGCTTTCGGCCCTGGGCTCAATCGCCGGCCTGGCACTGGGCGTAGGTACTATGATTTCGCGCGATATCGTCAGCAAAATCTGGCTTAAGGCTACGGCTGCAGGCCAGCTGTGGGCAAGCCGCCTGAGCGTGCTGGCCGTTTCTGTTGCTGCGATGGTGTTTGTCTTTATGCACCTTGATTCGTCGGTGCTGGAGTGGAATTACCTTTCCATGGCGCTGCGGGGCAGCGGTATCTTTCTGCCGCTGACGTTCTGCATTTTCTTCCCGGGCAGGGTGCGTGCTTCGATGGGCGTGGCTGCTATGGGTGTAGGCATTTTTGCGGCGCTCTTCTGGAAGGATATCAGCCCGTGGGAAATTAACAGTCTGTTGCCGGCGCTTGTGTATAATCTGTTCTTTTTGCTCATTGGTCTGGCGTGGGGCAAAAAAGGGGAATAGAAGCGAAAAAGCTGCTTTTACAGCAAGCGGTTTGCTTGCAAAAAGCAGCGTAATATGCTATATTATAGACAAAGGACAACCGCCCACGTCGGTGGGTTGCCAAAGCTTTTATTGCGGAAGAACCGCCCTGTCACCTGGCAAAGTTTAAGGGCGGTTTTCCTATGTCTGGGTTAGTAAGAAAAAAGCTGCTTTTACAGCAAGCGGTTTGCTTGCAAAAAGCAGCTTGATGTGCTATATTATAGACAAAGGACAACCGCCCACACGGTGAGTTGCCTTAGTGGAAAATTAGCTCAAGAAGCCACTCCGCCACCGGGCAATGTGTAGGAGTGGTTTTCTTATGTCTGGATTACTTGTTATATTGAAAAATAAATGTCAGTAATGCCAGGAGAAACATGCCGAAGGCCATCAGGTCCTTAAAGTCATAGTTCTTCATAAGCATCACCTCCATTCTACAAGAGAATGTCGGCAACACCACCCTGCAACACGGTTGTCAGTGTCTTGCCTTATTGTAACATATGTTAAGAGAACATACAACGAACGAATTGTGAATTCAGGGTTGTATGTTTTTTCAGTTTTAGGCAGGAATTTTATCTGTAATGCTAGAATAGTTTTACATACATTTGCCGCGAATTTGCGCGGCAGCGGTCTTTTAATTTAAGGAGCAAGAGATGACAAAACGCTTTACTCATTTACATGTACATACGGAATACAGCCTGCTGGATGGCGCTTCGAAAATCCCCGAGCTGGTGGCCTATGCCAAGGAGCTGGGGATGGACAGCCTGGCGATTACCGACCACGGCGCAATGTACGGCGCAGTGGAATTTTATCAGGAGTGCACCAAGGCAGGTATCAAGCCGATTATCGGTTGCGAGGTGTATCTTGCGAAGGGCTCGCATCTGGAAAAAAATAACCGTGGTATGTACCATTTAATTTTGCTGGCGGAGAACGATACGGGCTACCATAACCTGATGAAGATTGTCAGCATCGGTCAGCTGGAGGGCTTTTATTATAAACCACGCGTAGACAAGGACGTGCTGCGAACGTATCACGAGGGCGTTATCTGCCTCAGTGCCTGCGTTGCCGGCGAGGTGCCGCAGATGATTCTACAGGACAACCTGGAGGGAGCACGTCGCTGCATTCAGGAATATATAGACATTTTCGGCAAGGAAAACTACTTTCTGGAAATTCAGGACCATGACCTTGATGAGGAGCACAAGGTAAGCGCGGAGCTGAAGCAGCTGGCGCAGGAGTTCGGTCTTGGTCTGGTGGCGACAAACGATTTGCATTATGTGCAGCAAAAGGATGCCGCAGCGCAGGATATTCTGCTGTGCATTCAAACGACCAGCACGGTTGATGAGCCTGATCGTATGCGCTTTAATAACGACAGCTACTATCTTAAAAGCTATGATGAGATGGAGGCGCTGTTCGGCGATTGTCCGGAGGCTTTGAGCAATACCAATAAAATTGCTGACCGCTGCAACGTGAAGATGGAGTTCGGCCATCTGCTGCTGCCGGAGTTTCCGGTGCCGGAGGGCTTTGATGCCGTGAGCTATCTGCGTCACCTGTGCGAGGAGGCCTTGCCTAAGCGCTACGAGGTTGTGGATGAGAAGGTACGCAAGCGTTTGGATTTTGAGCTGGACATTATCAACACTATGGGCTACGCCTGCTACTTCCTCATTGTCTGGGATTTCATCAACTACTGCCGTAGTCATGATATTCCGGTCGGTCCGGGACGCGGCAGTGCCGCAGGCAGTATCGTGGCCTATCTGCTGCGTATAACGAATATTGAACCTTTGCGTTATCATCTGCTGTTCGAACGCTTTTTGAATCCTGAACGTGTAAGCATGCCTGATATTGATACCGACTTCTGCTATGTGAAGCGTAATCAGGTGCTGGATTACGTGGTGCGCCGTTACGGACAGGAGCGTGTGGCGCAGATTATTACCTTTGGCACCCTGCAGGCGCGCGCAGCGGTGCGCGACGTGGGCAAGGCACTGGGCATGAGCTACGGTGAGGTAGACGAAATTGCCAAGCTGATTCCGCGTGAGCTGGGCATTACGCTGGAGAAGGCGCTGAACGGCAGCAAAGACTTCCGTAATGCGTACGACTCGCGCCCAGAGGTCAAAAAGCTGATTGACCTTGCGCAAAGCGTAGAAGGCCTGCCGCGTAATGCAGGCACACATGCCGCCGGTGTAATTATCGCGCCGCATAATATGAAAAATTACGTACCGCTGCAGCAGGGCAGTGAGGGTGGCGTCATCACCCAGTACGATAAAAATAAGGTGGAAGAGCTTGGTCTGCTGAAGATGGACTTTTTAGGCCTGCGCACGCTGACAGTTATCGGTGACTGCATTCGCTTTATCCGCGAAACTACGGGTGAAGAGGTTGATATTGATAACATTCCGCTGGCAGATGAGGCGACCTGCGCTATGCTGCGCCGCGGTGAAACGTCCTGCGTTTTCCAGCTGGAGTCGGCAGGCATCACCAAGCTGGTTATGGATTTGGCACCCGAAAGCTTTGAGGATCTGATTCCGTTGGTGGCTCTGTACCGTCCGGGTCCTTTGGGCACCGGTATGGCGGAGGACTTTATCGCCGGCCGTCACGGACAGCGCACGGCGAAGGTATTACATCCGCTGATGGAGCCTATTTTGAAGGACACCTACGGCGTTATTCTGTATCAGGAGCAGGTTATGCAGATAACCTCTGCATTGGCAGGTTTTACGCTCGGTCAGGCAGATATTCTGCGCCGTGCGATGGGCAAGAAGAAGGCCAAGGAGCTGGATTCTATGCGCCAGTCGTTTATCGACGGTGCTAAAAAGCTGCATGATATCCCAGAAGAGCTCAGCAATCAGATTTTCTCGCTCTTGCAGCACTTCGCCGGTTACGGCTTCAACAAATCCCACTCCGTAGCCTATGCGCTTGTAGCCTATGAAACCGCTTATCTGAAGGCGCACTGGCGTCCGCAATTCTATGCGGCCTTCCTCAACAGCATTATCGGTGATGCGGATAAGGTGAGCTGGTATATCAACGTCTGCCGTAATGATAATGTCAAAATCCTGCCACCGGATGTCAACGAAAGCGGTCATAACTTTACGGTACATCAGAATGCATCCATCCGCTTCGGCCTGGCAGGCATCAAAAATACCGGTGATGCCGCAGTCGATGCAATTATCAGCGCCCGCAACGAGGGCGGTCCGTTCAAGAGCCTGACGGATTTCTGCTGCCGTGTGAATATGCGCGTGGTCAACAAGCGTGTTATCGAAAATATGATTAAATGCGGCGCAATGGATTCCTTCGGCGCCAGACGCTCGCAGATGCTGGCTATTATGGACCAGGCGATTGATTTGGGCGCTGCCTGCCAGAGGGACAAAGCCAACGGCCAGCTGGGACTGTTCGGAGATGACAGCTTCGGCGTGACGGAAATCAAGCTGCCGCCGCTGCCGGAAATCCCCAAGCAGCTTATTCTGCAGAACGAAAAGGAAATCATCGGCTTTTACGTTACCGACCATCCGCTGAGCGATTACAAGCAAATGCTGCAGCGCTTCATGCCGCTGCACCAGTTCGGCGGCGAAACGCAGGTGCAGGACGGACAGTTTGTGCGTGTGGCCGGTATTATTACGGATTGTGTGATAAAAAATACCAAGCGCGGCGATACGATGGCTCTTCTGACGCTGGAGGATTTCAGCGGACGCTTCCCGATTATCGTGTTCCCACAGGCTTATCATACAAATGTCAAGGATATCTATGAAGACAGTATTGTGGCGATTGAGGGACGCTTCAGCGTTGATGAGCGCGAAAGCAAGATTATTGCCAACAGCGTGCGCGCCCTGCCATCTAAGCCGCCTACGGAAATTCGTCTGCGTATCGAAGCGCATCTGGAAAACGCGCTGGTGCAGCGTGAGCTGATGCAGCTGTTCCAAAAATATAAGGGCGATGATTGTGTATATCTGCAGCTGATGGGCTCGCGCAAGCTTATCAAGACAACACCTAACTTCTGGGTAAACAGCGAAGCGCCGGGCTTTGCCGAGGATGTGGTCAAAATACTGGGCGAAAACTGCGTAGTAAAGAAAGGCTGATTTAATTATTTGAGCTGTTTTTCATAAACTTTCATGATATACTTGCAAGTTTAAGTACAAAAATGCTAAAATAAAGAGAAGAATGTAAAAAAGCCGGAGCAGCAGCTCCTGTAATAAGCTTAAGGAGGCAGCAAATGAATATTCTCGTTTGTTTAAAACAAGTGCCGGATACGGCAAAAGTAAAATTTAACCGCGAAACCAATACCTTAGACCGTACGGGTGTAGAAAATATTATGAACCCCTATGACCGTCAGGCATTGGAGGTAGCACTGTGCCTGAAGGATAAGGAAGGCGCTAAGGTAACTGTACTGACCATGGGCCTGCCCCAGGCAACCGATATTCTGAAGGAAGCAATCGCTATGGGCGCTGATGACGGCGTTCTGCTGAGCGACCGTGTTCTGGGCGGCAGTGATACTCTGGCAACCAGCCTGGCTCTGGCTGCTGCTGTAAAACATCTGGGCGAGTTCGACCTCGTACTCTGCGGCAAGCAGGCAGTAGACGGCGATACTGCACAGGTTGGTCCGGAAATGGCAGAGCATCTGGGAATTCCTCAGATTACCGGCGCTCTGAGCCTGAGCTATGAAGACGGTAAATTTGTTGTTGTCCGTGAAAACGAAAACTACCAGCTGACTCTGGCTTGTGCTGCACCACTGCTGGTTACCGTAACCAAATCCGAAAAAGAGCCGCGTTTTGCCAGCATTAAAGGCAAAATGAAAGCTCGTAAGGCTCAGATTCCTACTCTGACCGTTGCTGACCTGGATATTGATCCTGCAACCGTAGGCCTGAAGGGCTCTCCGACTAAGGTTAAAAAAGCCTTCACCCCGACCCCGCCTGAAATCAACGGCGAAATCATTACCGAAGAAGATGCTGATGCAGCAGTAGATATGCTGTTTGAAAAGCTGGTTAAGGCAGAGGTTATTACCCGCTAAGGTGAACCATGCTGATAAAAGTAAACAGGCAGCTTTGCTGTGGCTGTGAGGAATGTGTGGCAGTCTGCCCGATGGGCGCTGCGACGCTGCGTGAGGGCAAGGCGCAGATTGATATGCAGCAGTGTGTCTGCTGCGGTGCCTGCATCCGCGAATGTCCCATGGAGGCAATAGCTATTGCCGAAACTGACGATACTGAAGATAACGAATAGGAGTGTGTAAATATGTGGGTTATTGCTGAACAGGAAAATGGTCAGCTGATGAATGTTACCTTTGAGCTGTTGGGCGCTGCCAAAGAGCTGTGTGCCAAGCTGGAGGAAAAATGCTGTGCGGTACTGGTGACTGCTGTTGCAGGCGAGCTGCCGCAGCAGCTGATTGCTGCCGGCGCTGATGTTGTTTATGTTGTTGAGGATGCAAAATACGCAGATTATGATACCGAGTTATATACCGATGCTATCTGCCAGCTGTCCAAGAAATATGATCCGGCTTCCATTATGTTCGGTGCTACCGATGACGGCCGTGACCTGGCTCCGCGTGTTGCAGCACGTCTGCATACCGGCCTGTGCGCTGACTGTACCGCTCTGGATGTAACCGATGACAAGCTCGTTGCCTGGACTCGTCCCGCACTGGGCGGCAATATCTGCGCTACCATCATCTGCGACGTTAACCGTCCGCAAATGGGTACCGTTCGTCCTAAAGTATTCAAACCGGCTGAATTGGACAACACCCGCACCGGTGAGGTTATTGCCTTCACTCCGGAAGCAGGCGCTGTAAGCCGTGTTGAACTGGTTAAAAAAGAAGCTCTGAGCAGTGAAAATGCTGTGAAGATTGGTGAAGCCGATATGATCGCAGCAGGCGGCCGTGGCTTTGGCAGCAAGGAGAAATTCGACGTGCTGGAACAGCTAGCTGCTCTCTTTGAAAATTCCGCAGTAGCAGGCACCCGTGCCGCTATTGATGAGGGCTGGCTGACTCATTCCCAACAGGTTGGCCAATCCGGTAAATCCGTTACTCCGCATATCTACTTTGCCTGCGGCATCAGCGGTGCAATCCAGCATCTGTCCGGCATGAAGGACAGCGATATCATCATCGCTATCAACAAGGATGCAGAGGCACCGATTTTCACCGTTGCTCATTATGGCATCGTAGGTGATGTAAACGTAATCCTGCCGAAACTGATTGAAAAAATCAAAGCTTACAAAGCATAATCCAATTACCTGATTTACAGGAGGCATTCTAGTATGTGGAAAACAATTTATATTGCCCACACTGAGGAACAAGCCAAAAAAATAAAGCAAATGCTGACGGAAAACGGCTTTTTGGTACAGCTAAAAAGTGCCGGAGGCAAGCATAACAAGGCTTATGAAATCTGTCTGCCGGTTTCGGAGGCAGAGGATGCCTATGAGGTTTTGTGTGAGAATAAGTTTCAGTACTGAGGAGGCGCAGTCCTGATGAAGAAAACGAAGATTATCTGTACAGTAGGTCCCAGCACGGACAATGTAGAGCTGCTGCGTAAGATGATGCTTGCAGGCATGGATTTGGCACGCTTCAACTTTTCGCACGGCAACCATGAGGATCATGGCAAAAGGCTGCAGCTGGTGCGCCGGGCAGCAGAAGAGGCCGGTAAGGTAATCGCTACGATTGCCGATACCAAGGGCCCGGAAATGCGCCTGGGCATGTTTGCCGAAAGTAAAATCGAGCTGAACGAGGGCGATGATTTCTGCCTGACTACTGAAGAATACCTGGGCGACCGCCATATGGCACACGTTAATTATGCCGGTCTGCCGCAGGAGGTAGAAGTCGGCAGCAATATTCTGCTGGCCGACGGACTGCTTTCCTTAAAGGTTGTACGTATTGACGGCTGCAGAATTTATACTAAGGTGGTCAATGGTGGCGAGCTGAGCTCGCGTAAGCGCGTGGCCTGCCCCGGCATTGAGCTGAAGCTTCCATTCTTGTCGGAGCAGGACAGGGCAGATATTCTTTTTGCTGTCGAGCATGATATGGATTATATTGCGGCATCCTTCGTGCAGAAGGCCGATGATGTTATCGCTATCCGTAAAGTGCTTGAGGAAGCAGGCTCTTCCATCGGGATTATTTCCAAAATCGAGAATGAGGCCGGTGTGCAGCATATCAATGAAATTATCGGCGTATCCGACGGTATAATGGTTGCCAGAGGCGACCTGGGCGTAGAGATTCCGACCGAGGATGTGCCGTTGGTACAGAAGGATATTATTGCACGCTGCAATAAGGCAGGCAAGCCTGTTATCACGGCTACGCAGATGTTGGAAAGCATGATTAACAGCTATCGTGCAACCCGTGCCGAGGCCAGCGATGTTGCCAACTCTATTTTCGACGGCAGCGACGTTATTATGCTGAGCGGCGAAACTGCCAGCGGCAAATATCCGCTGGAGGCGGTGCAGACGATGGCTAAGATTGCCGTTCGCACGGAAAACGCGCTTGATTATGTGCATATCTTCCAGAAGAAGGGAATCAGCGAGCGCATCCATTCTACCGACGCTATCAGCCATGCTACCGTACAGATTTCTCAGGAAATAAAGGCAGATACTATTCTTACGATTACCGAATCAGGCTTTACGGCGCGTATGATTGCCAAATATAAGCCTCAATGTACTGTTGTTGCTGTATCACGCTTGCCTGAGCGCGTGCGTGCGATGCAGCTTTATTGGGGTGTATTGCCGCTTTTGGGGCCATACTCCACAAATACTGATGAAATGATTGAGCTGTCTTTGCAGTGTGCTTTGCATCACTCCGTAATCAAGGACGGCGCATCTGTTGTTATAACTGCCGGCGTGCCTATCGGTACTCCGGGCAGTACAAATCTGATTAAGGTGGTTACAGTGGGTACCAAGCTGCTCAGCGGTACCGGTATCGGCAGCAAGACTGTCACCGGCCGTATCTGCGTAGGCAGAACTGCGGCAGACTTCAAGGACAAGCTCCAAAAGGGTGATATCCTTGTAGTTGATGTGCTGAATGACGAGTTTGTACCGCAGGCTGCTGCCAAGGCAGCAGCGATTATCGCTGAAGAGGGCGGCCTGACATCCTCCACTGCTATTGTTGCCGTAACCTGCGGCCTGCCTGTTATCGTAGGCGCGGAAAAAGCAACCTCTAAGCTGGCCGACGGCCTGCTGGTAACAGTGGATCCTGTTTCCGGTGACGTCTACGAAGGCGATATTAACCTGTAGAAATATGGTAACAGAACTTATTTTAGAAACATGTATTGCTCTGCGTGACGGCAGAGAACAAAACGCCTGCACAGCTTTTTCGGGTATTATTGCTGAAGCAGCAGATAATGAAGCATTACAAGCAATCAGCTGCTGTCTGCTGGTGGCCTTACGCCACCGGCAACGGCAGCTTTTTGCGGCTTGGATGCAGGAAAGCAGGCCGCGTCTGGAGCAGCTGCTGGTCAATCCGCAGCTGGCGCATCAGGGCGGCAGTGTTCTGCTGAGACTGACGTTTGCCGTGTGCGACAGGCGTTTGGCTGAGGTGCGTCCTATGCTTGCACTGCTGGTGCGGCGCTGGCTGCGGACGCAAGCCGACAATACTGCAATGCTGCAGGAATTTATGGGCGAATGGCTCAGTCTGGCGGCGCGTATGGCACGCAGGCGGTGGCGCGAGGAGACGGCGTTTCTGCTGCGTGAGGCCGGGTGCTGGCTTTTAAAGCAGCAGGACCTGCAGCGGTGGGCGTGGAGCCTGCAGCAGCTGCAGCTGCATTTCGTCGTGTACGCACGTTGGGATGGCTTTGACAAGGCCTGCAGGATATACAGAGAGCTGACGCTTCTGTACCGCCTGCTGCTGCGGCGTGTGCCGCAGGCACAGCCTGAGCGGCAGACTGATCTTCTGCAGCTGCTTTTGCGTCACCTGCGTGATGTAACCGCTAACGTATCGCGTTCGGCGATGCTGGATGATGCGGATATCTTCCGCCAATGGTACAGCTTTTTCTGGCAGCTGACTGCCGACGACAAGCGCGCCAGAGAGGAGCTGCTGCGACTGCTGCAGCTTGCTATCACCTATTGGCAGCAGACCATGCCCAAAACCAGCCGCAAGCAGGCAGTACTCATTAAGGATTTGCTGCAGCCGAATCTGATTGACGGGCAATACGCATTGTTATTACAAAAAATTATATAAATCCTGAAGACAGGAGGTAGAAAATATGTCAAAGATTGTCGTAGTAGGTAGCTGTAATATTGATATTACCGTTGAATGTGACCGCTGGGTGCATCCCGGAGAAACTATTTTCGGCAACCGCCTGACCGTTTCTCCCGGCGGCAAGGGTGCCAACCAGGCTGTTGCTGCAGCCCGCCTGGGAGCAGACGTTATGATGGTTGGCTGCATCGGTGATGATGTGTACGGCCAGCTTGTATTGAAGGCTTTGAAGGAAAACAATGTTGATTCCACATATGTGAAGGTGCTGCCGGGTGAAAACAGCGGTACTGCTCACATTACCGTAGCAGAGGACGATAACACGATTATCGTTATCAAGGCTGCCAATGATCTGGTATCCCCGTCGCTGATTGATGAAGCGTGGGAGGATATCAGCAAGGCAGACATGGTGCTCTTGCAGCACGAAATCCCTGCCGCTACCAATGCCTATGTCATTGAAAAATGCGCAGCGCACGGTGTACCTGTGCTGCTGAACCCCGCACCTGTTGCTCCGGTGCCGCAGGCTCTGCTGGATAAGATTACTTACCTGACTCCCAACGAGCACGAGGCAGCAACATTGTTTGCCGGTAAGGGCAAGGCGGATATCCTTGATCAGAACCAGGGCAAGGTGATTATGACGCTGGGCAGCAAGGGTGTTGCCTATGCGGAAAAAGGCCAGGTTATTACTGTTCCCGGCTTTAAGGTAAAACCGGTTGACACTACGGGTGCAGGCGACACCTTTAACGGTGCCTTTGCCGTTGCCCGTGCAAATGGCAAATCCATGCAGGAAAGCATCAGCTTTGCCAATGCTGCCGCAGCTCTTTCAGTGCAAAAGCTGG
>OLWK01000890.1_pt1 | contig 15266 bp, 10 predicted proteins | sample 1674141 | NCBI WGS metagenome assembly OLWK01 (sample SAMEA103958148, study PRJEB25191) | human gut metagenome | reverse complement strand
CCGGCGTAGAGATAGGCACCTGCGATGACGCATGGAGCAGGCTGAAGGCGGCCGGAATAGAGGCGGAGCCGTATGATAGCGAGGACGCGCCGGAGGCAGGCTATGCGCTGATGACGGGCGAGGGCGAGGCGATATGGAACGCCGGAAGCGGGGTATACAGGGTAACGCTCAACGGCGACATTGCGGAGCAGCTAAAGGAGCTTTGCGAATAAAAGAATAATAAAAAGACTGCCTGAGGTAGCAGGCAGTCTCTCACAAAACAAAATCCGGAGAGGACTGACATACAGCTATCAGGAATCTCTCTTACTTTGCTTATTATAGGAAATTATTTTTTCTTTGTCAATTTATTTTAAGTGTAAGGCTTAGCGCTTCTTTAATCCCAGTATTTCTTCTGGCAGCTGTGCCAGCGTAATAGCTGCAAATACCAGAGCACAGCCAAAGATTTCACGGCTGCTCATAGCCTGTCCCAAAATCAGCCAGCCGCTTACCAGTGCGAAGGCTGATTCCAGACTCATCAGCATGCAGGCAACCAGGGAGCTGACATGTTTTTGACCGACAATCTGCAGCGTGTAGGCTACACCGCTGGACATGATACCGGCGTAGGCGATAGGGGCCCAGCCTGCAATAATATTGCTCATGGATGGTGTTTCGAAAATAAACATCAGCACACCGTTGACAACGGTGCAGGTCATAAATTGTATGAGTGACAGGCGCACGCCGTCAAGATTTTTAATGATATTTTCTATGGCGATAATCTGTGCGGCAAAGCAGAAAGCGCAGATGAGGGTGTATAAATCCCCTTTGTTGATAGAGAAGCCTTCGTTGATGCAGATGAAGTACATGCCTACGGCTGCTACGACAACACTGATGCCCTGCAGCAGGGAAACAGAGCGACGATAGAAGATATAGCTCAAAACAGGTACCAGAATGATATAGAGTGCTGTAATAAAGCCGCTTTTGCCTACGGTGGTGTACATTATGCCAAACTGTTGGAAAAAACACGCGAGTGAGAGGAACAGGCCGCAGGTGATGCCGCCCTTAAGTAGACGTTCTTTATAAATAGGGTCATCACTGCCTAAAACAGTAAAGCGCTTACCTGCCGCTTTGTCGAACAATAGGCAACAGCCGAATAAAAAGATGGTAGCCAAAACACTGCGCGCGCAGTTGAAGGTTAACGGTTCGGCGTAATCGCCGCCGACGCTTTGCGCGATAAAGGCAGTACCCCAGATGAAGGCACACAGCGTGAGCATGAGAACGCCGCGTGTACTGTGATTATTTGCTGATGAATTATTCATAAACAACACCCCTATAACAAAACAATAAGATGAAAATAATTATACCATATTTTGCAATGCGTGTACAAAGGTAACAGCTTGAAAAAACGCCGTCGGAGGGATAATTTTGAGCTGTTTTTCTGCGGAACATTTCCTCTCGCAGGACTTTTTTGTAAAGTAAATAGCTGAAAACAGAAAAAATAAAGCTAAGTGCTAAATTGGCGAAAAAATCGTCTACAAAGAATTTTATCAACATATTGATGAATTTATCTTTGACACCTACGACATATTGTGGTAGAATAAAGCTACAGAAAATGCTACGCTGAACCGTAGCTGTTTTTTATGATTAAGACAAGGCTTTGACCGTTACGGTCAGAGCCTTGAATAACGTATAGGTGTATTTTAAGAATAACTTATGGATTTTTGCTATTAGTTATTATACGAAGATATTGATTTATAACTTTGATTTTTACAAGAAAGGATGCTGAAAGGTTATGAAAGTAATTAAGCGCGATGGCACAACAGTAGATTTTGATGCCGCAAAGATTGTCGTTGCTATTCAAAAAGCCAATGCTGCCGTAGAACCGGAATTTCGTATTGAGGAGGATAAAATCCAGGAAATTGCGGATAGCGTACAATCTCGTAACCGTATGCGCCTGCTTGTAGAAGACATTCAGGATATGGTAGAGCATAGCCTGATGGATGCAGGTAAATTTGAGCTGGCAAAGCAGTATATTATTTACCGTTATAAACGTGCTCTGGTGCGTAAGGCCAACACTACCGACGATTCTATTCTGTCCTTAATCCGCAACAGTAATAAGGACGTTATGGAAGAAAACAGTAATAAAAATGCAACTATGGCTGCTACTCAGCGCGACCTGATTGCCGGTGAGGTTTCCAAGGATCTGACGAAGCGTATTATGCTGCCGGCAAAGATTTCCAAGGCGCATGAAGAGGGCGTGCTGCATTTCCATGATGCCGACTATTTTATTCAGCCTATTTTCAACTGCTGCCTGATTAATATCGGTGATATGCTGGATAACGGCACGGTTATGAACGGCAAAATGATTGAAAGCCCTAAAAGTTTCCAGGTTGCCTGCACTGTTATGACACAGATTATTGCCTCTGTTGCTTCCAGCCAGTACGGCGGTCAGTCTGTTGATATCCGTCATCTGGGCAAATATCTGCGTAAGAGCTATGAAAAGTTTAAAAAGAGCATCAAGGAAACATCCGGAGGCAACATTGATGACGAAACTCTGGAGCGTCTGACGAACGAGCGCCTGCGCTACGAGCTCAAGGGCGGCGTACAGACCATTCAGTATCAGATTAATACCTTGATGACCACCAATGGTCAATCTCCGTTTGTTACTCTGTTTTTGAACCTGCAGAAGGATGATCCGTATCTGAAGGAAAACGCTATGATTGTGGAAGAAATTTTGCGTCAGCGTCTGCAGGGCATTAAAAATGACAAGGGCGTTTATGTAACCCCGGCCTTCCCGAAGCTGGTTTATGTTCTGGATGAGCATAACTGCCTAAAGGGCGGCAAGTACGATTATATTACACGTCTGGCAGTAAAATGCAGCGCTAAGCGTATGTATCCCGATTACATCAGCGCTAAAAAGATGCGTGAAAACTACGAAGGCAATGTTTTCTCCCCGATGGGCTGCCGCAGCTTCCTGTCTCCCTGGAAGGATGAAAACGGTAACTATAAATTCGAAGGTCGTTTCAATCAGGGCGTAGTTTCCTTGAACCTGCCGCAGATTGGCATTGTTGCCAAAGGCGATGAGCAGAAGTTCTGGAAGCTGCTGGATGAGCGGCTGGAGCTGTGCTTTGAAGCTCTCATGTGCCGTCACAATGCGCTGAAGGGCATCAAGAGCGATGTCAGCCCTGTACATTGGCAGTATGGTGCTATTGCCCGTCTGGGTAAGGGTGAGACCATTGATAAATATTTGGAAAACGGTTATTCTACCATTTCTCTTGGCTATATCGGCCTTTATGAGCTGACCAAGCTGATGAAGGGCGTAAGCCATACCAATCCTGCAGGCAAGGATTTTGCCCTGCGCGTTATGAACCGTCTGCGCGGTGCCTGCGATAAATGGAAGGCACAGACTGGCCTTGGCTTCGGTCTGTACGGTACACCGGCAGAAAGCCTTTGCTACCGCTTCGCACGTATCGACAAGGAACGTTTCGGCACGATTGAGCATGTTACCGATAAGGGTTACTATACTAACTCCTATCATGTTGATGTACGCGAGAAGATTGATGCTTTCAGCAAATTTAAATTTGAAAGCCAGTTCCAGAATATTTCCTCCGGCGGTGCGATTTCTTATGTAGAAATTCCTAATATGCGTCACAATACCGAAGCATTGGAAGAGGTTGTCAAATTCATTTATGATAACATCCAGTATGCGGAGTTTAATACCAAATCCGATTACTGCCATGTTTGCGGCTTTGACGGTGAAATTACCATTAATGATGACAATGAGTGGGAATGCCCCGCATGCCATAACAAGGATCACTCCAAGATGACGGTTATCCGCCGTACCTGCGGTTATCTGGGAGAGAACTTCTGGAATGTAGGCAAGACTAAGGAAATCAAAGCTAGAGTAATGCATCTGTAATTTGCGAGGTGAGGGCGTATGAATTACGCAGAAATAAAAAATCTGGATATTGCTAACGGACCGGGCTTGCGTGTATCGCTGTTTGTCAGCGGCTGTACACATCATTGCAAGGGATGCTTTAACCCGGAGTCTTGGAATTTTAATTACGGTCAGCCTTTTACGGAAGCAACGCAAGAGCATTTGCTGGAGCTCTTGGAGAACGAACATATCCGCGGCCTGTCGCTTTTGGGCGGCGAACCCTTCGAGCCTGCCAATCAGGCAGCGCTGCTGCCGTTCTTGCGCAAGGTAAGAGAGCGCTTCCCAAAGAAGGATATCTGGTGCTACAGCGGCTATGATTTCGAAAAGGATATGCTGACAGGTAACCTGGGACCTTGGGAAATTACCGAAGAAATGCTGTCCTGTATTGACGTATTGGTTGATGGAGAATTTAAGCTTGAGCTGAAGAATCCTAATCTGCGCTTTCGCGGCAGCGAAAACCAACGCGTTATCCTGGTGCAGGAATCGCTGAAGGCAGACGGCATTGTACAATGGGATGACGGCGAAGGCTTGAGCATCTGACAAACAGTGCGTTTACAAATTTATAAAAAATAAAGCATCACGGCTCGCAGGAGTATGGATGCCCGGAAAAAGAAATAGCATTGTCGGTCTTAGCAGGACTGACAATGCTATTTTAATTGTGTGCGCAAGGATTGCGGAATAACAGATTCGATAAAGGCTTTGACTATTGCCGGTTCAAAATCCAGACCGGCCTTGTTCTGCAGCTCGATGATAGCGTCGGCGTGAGTTTTTTGCCAATGCTGGGTACAGGGGTTGAGGTTGCGGTCATAATAATTGGCTACGGCGACTATGCGTGCGCCGATAGGGATGTTCTGTCCCTTCAGGCGTTTGGGATAACCGGTGCCGTCCCATTTTTCATGGTGCGCGCGGATGATATCGCTGATGGTATCAAAGCCGGGAATATTCTCCAGCATGCTGGCGCCTGCGATGCAGTGACGTTTATAAATAGACTGTTCGCGCGTAGAAAGAAACGGCAGCTTAGCCAAAATAATATTGGGTACGGAAAGCTGACCGATATCATGCAGCAGCGCTGCTGTTTTTATCTGTGAAACTTCGCTGGCAGGCAGACCGAGCTTAGCAGTAGTGCTGGCAGAATAATTGGCAACCTGCTGACTGTGCAGATAAATTTCTCTATTTTTAATTTCCAACATTCTTAAATAGAACTCGCAGATATCCTTCGTCAGGCGAGCATCCGCAAAGTCCAGACATTGTGGTATAGCAATCATAAAGCGTATTTCCTTTTTTTCCGTTCAATATTGAGTACCAATAGTATAGCACTTTTTGACAAAAGATAAAAGTATGCAGAGCTATTGACTTGCAAAAAAAATTTTTTCCCATTATAATAGATAGGACAACTCAGGTCTGTGGTTGCAAGTCGATGCCAGTTGCAGGCGAAACGATCCACGTAAGCAGCAAAATTTTGCTGTGAGCACGGTGCAGCTTAGAAGTAAGTCCTGCCGCAAAAAAAATATGGGCGAGAGAGGTAGTAGTGGGGAGCGGAATGCTTAGGAGCGAACCTTCCAGCAGGCGAGTGTGGGGGCGAAAACCAGGTCAGCTGAGTTGTTTTTTGTTACCTAAATTACAGTTTGCTGTATTTTGAAAAAAATGCGGCAAATTTTTATTTTTATACTGTTTTTTTTCATAAAAATACTTTACCTTGCGGGTATTTAGGTATATAATGTACGTATCTCAAAAATGGCTTACAATATCGAAAGGGGAAATTGATGATGAAGAAGATTTTGTTTTTAGTTATGGCAATTCTGGCTGCTGCTTCTATGATGATTGCCGGCTGCGGTGGTGGCGATAAAAAAGCTGCTGAACCGGAAAAGGTACTGCGTGTAGGTACAGAGCCTACCTTTGCACCTTTTGAATTCCAAAAAGAGGGCAGCAAAAGCTATGATGGCTTTGATATGGATCTGGCACGTGCTATCGGCAAGCAAATGGGCTACAAGGTTGAAATTGTCAGCATGGGCTTTGATGCTTTGATTCCGGCACTGAACTCCGGTAACATTGATGTTGTTGCTGCAGGCATGAGCATTAACGAAGAACGTCAAAAGGCTGTTACCTTCTCTGAACCTTATTATACTTCCGGCCTGATTGTCATGGTAAATAAGGACAACAACGAAGTTAAGAGCGTTAAAGATCTGGAAGGCAAACGTATTGCCTGCCAAATCGGTACTACCGGTGAAAAAAATGCCAGAAACGTTGCTAACGCTAAAGTAACTGCTTTCAACACTAATGATGAAGCTGTTATGGAATTGAAAAACAAAGGCGTTGATGCGATTATCAATGATAGTCCTGTAGTTGGTTATTACCTGGCACAGGGCGGCAACACCAGCATGAAGACTGTTGGCGATATCATGGAAGCAGAGCAATACGGTTTGGCTGTTAAAAAAGGCAATGATAAGCTTGCTGGCGAAATCAACAAGGCTTTGGCTGAGTTGAAGAAAAATGGTGAATATGACAAGATTTACAAAACCTGGTTTGGTGAAGTAAAGAAATAATATTTTGTTCACTACGGAGCACGACAGGGTTTAATTGCCGGACGTGCTCCGTTTGATATTAGAAAATTAGAAAAGAAAAAATGAGGGGGACCAACAAATGAAAAAGGTATTAGTATTTTTAATGATGGCTATTATGGCCTGCAGCATGCTGCTAACCGGCTGCGGCGGTGAGGAAAAAAAGGCGGCTGACAGCGCTAAGGTTTTGCGTGTCGGCACTGAGCCTGTATTTGCACCGTTTGAATTTCCTAAGGAAGGCAGCAAGGATCTGACCGGCTTTGATATTGAACTGATTGAAGCTCTTGGCAAGCAAATGGGCTACAAGGTTGAAATGGTAAGCATGGGCTTTGATGCTCTGATTCCGGCATTGAATTCCAACAATATTGATGTTGCTATTGCCGGTATGACCATTACCGACGAGCGTAAAAAGGTTGTTGATTTTACTGAATCCTATTACACTTCCGGTCTGATGATTATGGTACGTAAAGACAGCAATGTAAAATCTATCGATGATTTGAAGGGTAAAACTATTGCCTGCCAAATCGGTACTACCGGTGAAAATAAATCCAGAACTGTTGAAGGCGCTAAAGTAAAGGCATTCAATACTCAGGACGAGGCTTCTCTGGAGCTGAAAAACGGCGGTGCTGATGCTGTAATCGGTGATGCTCCGGTTATTGAATACTATATGACCAAAGCAGGCAAGGACTTTGCTAAAACTGTTGGTGAAAGAATGGAAGCTGAGCCTTATGGTATTGCTGTAAAAAAAGGCAGCAAGCTGGCCGGCGATTTAAATAAAGCTTTAGCTGAATTGAAAAAGAGCGGCGAATATGATAAGCTTTATACTAAATGGTTTGGAGAGAAAAAATAAGCAGTGGTTCTCTCCAGCCTGCAACTAAGAATTTAGAAGGGATTGGGAGAATATGAATTTTGAGCTTATGGCAAATTCGTTTCCGCTTTTGCTGGCCGGTGCCGCTATTACCGTAGAGATTACGGCGATGAGCGTTACCTTCGGTCTGCTGATTGGCTGCATGATCGGTATTGCGCGCTTGTGCAGCATTAAGCCGTTGCGTTATTTTGCCAATGTTTATGTCGATTTTATCCGCGGCACCCCGCTGTTGGTACAAATCTTCCTCGTGTATTTTGCGTTGCCTAACATTATCGGCAGCCGTGTTGATCCGTTTGTGGCAGCAATTTCCGCCTGCTCCATCAACAGCGGTGCGTATGTTGCCGAAATCTTCCGTGCAGGCATCCAGTCTATTGACAAGGGCCAGATGGAAGCAGGCCGCAGCCTCGGTATGACCTGGGCGCAGACTATGCGCTATATCATCATGCCGCAGGCCTTCAAGCGCATCATTCCGCCTCTGGGCAATGAATTTATTGCGATGCTGAAGGATTCCTCTCTGGTTTCCGTTATCGGTTTCGAAGAGCTGACTCGTCGCGGCCAGCTGATTATTGCCCGTACCTACGCTTCCTTTGAAATCTGGATGGCTGTAGCTATTATCTATCTGATTATGACCTTTGCTGTTGCAAGGTTTACCGGTTATCTGGAGCGGAGGTTTGACACGAAATGAGCAAGGAAATGATTGTAATCAAAGATCTGAAGAAAAGCTTTGGTGATCTGCACGTACTCAAGGGTGTAAACCTGACGATTGCGGAAAAAGAGGTTGTTGTTATTATCGGCCCCAGCGGCAGCGGTAAGAGTACTCTGCTGCGCTGCATCAACTTTTTGGAGGAGCCTACCGGCGGCAGCATTGTTATCGACGGTATTCCGCTGAACGGTGAGGCTAATATCAACGAAATCCGCAAGGAAGTCGGCATGGTATTCCAACGCTTTAATCTGTTCCCGCATATGACTGTTATGCAGAATCTGATGCTGGCACCGATGAAGGTGCGTGGCGTTTCTAAGGATGAAGCAGAAAAGACTGCGCATATGTACCTGAAAAAGGTTGGCATGGAAGACAAAGCCAATAATTATCCCGACCAGCTCAGCGGTGGTCAGCAACAGCGTGTTGCTATTGCGCGTGCGCTGTGCATGAAGCCGAAGGCTTTGCTGTTTGACGAGCCGACAAGTGCTCTCGACCCGGAAATGGTTAACGAGGTTCTGGATGTTATGAAACAGCTGGCTAACGAAGGCATGACCATGGCTGTTGTTACTCACGAAATGGGCTTTGCCCGTGAGGTTGGCGACCGTGTATGCTTCGTAGACGGCGGCAAAATTTTGGAAGAGGGTACTCCGGAAGAAATTTTTGGCAATCCAAAAGAGGAGCGTACCAAAAACTTCCTGTCCAAGATTTTATAATTACTTGATTTTTATTAAAAGCACATCTGTAAAGGTGTGCTTTTTTTAACTAATCATCATTTATGGAGTGATAATTATGCAAATGCAATTCGACGGACAACAATATCCTTACGCTTCGCGCCGTCGCGTAGTTTATGGCAGACGCGGTATGGTCTGCACCTCGCAGCCATTGGCATCGCAGGCCGGCCTGCAGATTTTGCAGCAGGGGGGCAACGCTGTAGATGCAGCCATCGCCACGGCGATTTGCCAGACTATAGTTGAGCCTACGAATAACGGACTTGGCAGCGACTGCTTTGCGATTGTCTGGGTAAAGGATAAGCTTTATGGTATCAACGGCAGCGGTTATGCGCCGCAGAACCTGACGGCGGAGGCAGTGCGCGCTGCAGGCTATACAGAGAAAATGCCGTTCAGAGGCTGGCAGGCTGTGACTGTTCCGGGAGCGCCTTCAGCCTGGGCGGAGCTGCACAAGCGTTTCGGCCGTCTGCCATTTGCGCAATTATTTGCTCCTGCTATTGATTATGCGGAAAACGGTTATCCTGTTTCCCCGATAGTGGCACGCTTCTGGCAGGAGGGCATTGAGGCGCTGACGCCGTATAAGAATAATCCCGCGATTGCGCCTTGGTTTGCAACCTTTGCTCCCAAAGGCGTGGCACCACGCACAGGCGAGCTGGTGCGTTTGCCGGACCATGCCAAAACGCTGCGCCTGTTGGCGGAAAGCTATTGCGAAAGCTATTATCGCGGTGAGCTTGCCGAAAAAATTGTCGACTTCAGCGAAAAGACCGGCGGTTATCTGACGTTGGCGGATTTGGCTGATTATCATGCGGAATTTGTTGAACCTGTGCATATTAATTATCGTGGCTATGATGTGTGGGAGATGCCGCCAAACGGTCATGGAATTACGGCGCTGATGGCTTTGAATATTCTGAAGGGCTTTGAATTCGACGGACGTGACAGCGTAGCAACACTGCATAAGCAGATAGAAGCTATGAAGCTGGCTTTTGCCGATGGCATGCAGTATATTGCTGACCCGCGCTATATGCGCACTAAGGTAGAGGCGATGCTGAGCGGTGAATATGCAGCCAAACGCCGTGCGCTGATTGGCGAGCAGGCCTTGCTGCCGGAAGCAGGCAAACCGTTCTGCGGCGGTACTATTTATCTGTGTACTGCAGATAATGAAGGAAATATGGTATCCTTTATTCAAAGCAACTACAAAGACTTTGGCAGTGGCGTTGTGCTACCTGGTTATGGCATCAACTTTAATGACAGAGGCGCAGGATTCAGCTTAGACGAATCTTCGGATGATTTTCTGCTGCCGCGCAAAAAGCCGTATCATACAATTATCCCCGGCTTTTTAACTAAGGACGGCGAAGCTGTTGGTCCGTTTGGTGTTATGGGTGCCTATATGCAGCCGCAAGGTCATGTGCAGGTGCTGATGAACACGATTGATTTCCTGCTGAATCCGCAGGCTGCGCTGGACGCACCGCGCTGGCAGTGGATTGATGGACACGAGGTGTGGCTGGAGGACCGCTTTGCACCGGAGGTAGTGGAGCAGCTGCGCAAGCTGGGGCATGAGGTGCGCGTTATGAGCGATTACACCAGCTTTGGCAGGGGCGAAGTTATTTGGCGCTGCGCTGATGGCGTACTGGCGGGAGCAACGGAGCCGCGTGCTGACGGAACCGTTGCTGCCTGGTAAGTTTATAAGTTTTTGTGTATTAATATGATATTCTCTACTGTGGGAAGTACACACGTAATTATGATCAAGCTGCGTTTTCAAGAATGGGTATACGCATGATACTACAATAGTAACCTTGCGGTAACTGACGCACGTGAAAGTGCGTACTTTACAGGACTGCAATTTGGTACTATGATATGTACAGATGATGTGCAATGCATCACGAGGAGGTTAACAGATTATGAAACAAGAAACGTTAGATTTTGTTAAAGAAAAAACTGCAGCTTTAATTGCTGCTCATAGCTGCAGCGCTGAAGCAAAGGCTGCTGCGGAAAAATGGCTGGCTGCTGTTGGTACTGCGGAAGAAGCAGAAGCAACCAAGGCTTATATTGCAGAGCTGGAAGCAGATATCATGCCGATAGACGGGCTGATTGCTTTTGCCGGTTCCGAAGCAGGTGTTGGCGTTTTCGGTGCTGAGCTGGCAAAAAATATTCTGGCACATGCTAAGGAAATCAAGGCTACCGGTGCTGCCTATTGCGATTGCCCGGCCTGCGCTGCCTGCAAAGCAATTCTGGATAAAAAAGCAGAGCTGCTGTAAATAATCTTCACAAATAAAATTGACCGTCCGTATCTCAGGTGAATGTGAGATACGGGCGGTTTTTTTGTAAAAAGCCTTTTCTTTTTTTGGCACCGACAAGTCTGAAAAGTATAAGATTTCAACAACTAAAAATCTTGTCAGGGGGGGCAACTGTGCTATAATATTGGTATACGCAAACATGATTATAAAATGAATTTAGTATTGATTGTTTGCTGAGATGATATTTTAGTGAGTATATTCTTATTGCGTGATTATAATCAGAATTAACTGCTAAAAAAGAGAAAGGGCGTGTGGTTGTGAAATTAAAACATAATGACAAATTTTTGGCTAAAAAAGTTCTGCTTTCAGTTGTAGCGGCAGGCGTAATGACTGGATTCGTGATGAATGCGGAAGCTGCTGAGGGAAAATTTTCTGGAAATCAAGTATTTAATGAAACAAATGTAACTTATGAGAAGGTAAATGCATCAGGTGAAGCTAATGTTACTTTAACAAATGGTGTTGTAACTGGACTCAAAGAAAGTCGTTTTGATCCTGATGATCCTGAAGATGCTGGCAGAACTCATGCTGATGTTGCTACCGAAATTAGAGATGCAGGTACTCGTGTGGAAGCAAATAATATAGCTTTTACCGGTGAAGTAAGCGCTGTTGAAGGTAGTAATGTTATTATTAATGGTGGTAGTGTAACGGCTGGTAATGCTTATTATGATGCTGCACATGGTAATAAAGTAGAGAAGCTGGCTACTGAAATTGGTGCTCATGATGGTGCTACCATTGAACTAAATAAGGTAAAAATTGATTCTAATATTGGTGCTTTTGATGGAGGTGTTGTTACTGTTAATGATTCCAGTGTAAATGCAGCGTTTGCTATTTATGCTGAAGGAAAAGGCACAATTAACCTGATCAGCACTGATGGTAAAGCAACATATACAGTTGGTGAAGACGGTGTTGAAGCTGCTGACGGTGGCGTTATCAATATTAAAGGTGGTACATTACATACTACCAATATTAGTGTAGAAGGTAACGGGAGCAAGTTCGTTACCGATGGCAGTGTCGAAGCCCAAAAGATTGTAGCTGCTTCTAATGCGAGTGTAAGTTTAAATGGCGGTGGCAAGATTACAGGCTATAAACAGGAGGATGGAAATACAGTAGCTGCATCAGTAAAGGATAACTCCACTCTGACAGCAACTAACGTTGATTTCACGGGTGATTTTAAAGCAAAAGGTGGCTCTAAGATTATCCTTAAAGGTGGCAGTGTAACTGCAAGTGATTACTATGAAAATGGCAAAAAGGATAGATATACTGAGTTTGGCGCAATTGGTGAAAATTCCATCATTGAAGCAGATGGCGTAGATATAAAATCTGCAACGCTTGCAAAAGATGGTGCAACGGTAACCATCAAAAACTCCAGCATTAATACCGTTGAAGGCATTTGGGCTTGGAACAAAGAGAAAGTTGGCAAAGGTTCAGTAATTGTTTTAGATGGCACAGCTGCTAATGTTTATACTGTTGGCGAATCCATCGTTGCTTACAATGGCAGCAAAATTTATATCAACGGCGGTACGCTGAAGGAAAATGAATTAAGGAGAAAGATGTTCGGTATTGAGACTGAGGATGGAACAATTAATACTGATGCCAAAAGCATTGTCCTCGACAAAAACGGCGTAATTTCCACCATGTCTGACCAGATTTATGCTAACGCTGCATCCGCAAATCAAAAAGAATCCGGTGCAATTACTAACGAAGGTATTGATTTTAAAGGCGGCAGCCTGATTTTGAATGATGCTAAATATACTCAGTCTTATACAGATTCTGCGCAAGCTGAATTGAAAAAGCAAGGCGCAACCAAGCTGACTATGAGTGGCGAGCTGGTAAAAGAAGAAACCGGTGAAGTCAAGACTGAAATTTCAGTAGATGAAGCAGCTGATAAATTTGGTAGCGATACCGAGCTTGATAAGGTTACTGCTAAGGTTGAAAACAACCTTTTGGTTGGTAGCAAGGATTCTTCCTTAGCAGGCAAAGATATTGCAGGCGTTAATGTTAAACAGCAGGTTGGCAATGGCTTTGCTGTTGGTAAGCTTGACCTTGGCGCAGGCAGCAATGGTGTGGTAATCACTAATGATAAAGAAGTAACTCTTGGCGGCAGTCAGGGTGGCAGTGTAATTACTGTTGCTGGTGCAGATGCAAACGTTAAAGTAGTTGTTGGTACTGAGGAAGCCGGTACTGCTAAAACAGCTGGTAAACTGAACATTGGTAATGCATTGGCAACCGAAAATACAACTTATAAGTTGAACGGTGATGTTGTTGTTAATAAGGACAGTCATCTTAATATTAGTGGTCAAGCGGAAATTACTGACAGTGTATCTCTGAATAATGCAAATATTAACGTAAATAAGGGTGCATTAAAAACAGCGGATTTGAGCGTTACTGGCAATAATCAGCTTCTGGGTGCTGTGAATGCAGATAAATTAAATGCTGTCGCTGGTGCAAGCTTGGCTATTGGCAATAACAGTGGCGCAGGTAAGCTCACTGTTGAAAGAGCAGATTTAAATGGCGGCATGATTTTCCTTGATCCTGCATGGAATGTTTCCACAGGTATTGAAGGTGCTAGTGGTTTGGCAGTAAAAGATGTAACCAGTGGCTTGAATGGTGCCTATGTAGCCGGTCAGAATTCCAAACTTTCCTTTGGTGCTGATTTAGCAGCTGCTGATGCAGCTTTCGCAAGAAGTGGGGAAACATGGAGCAATAGCGGAGTAACAGCTGGTGCTTATGTTGATTCTACTGTTGATGTAGCCAATAGTTCTATCACTGTTGATGGTTCCTTGACCACTGCACCTACTACTGTACCTGCTAATGGTTCTGTGAAATTTGCAGATAATTCCATGCTGATGGTAAACGCTTCTAAGATTAGCGATACTCAAGCTGCTATTACTGGCGTAGCTACTGCTGATATTTCAGCTAATTCTAAACTCTATATTGATAACGCAGAAAAGGATAAAACCTATAAAATTATCGATGGTACTGTCGCTAACTGGAATGTTGACAATATCCTCAGCAATAACAAACTGCTGAAATTCACTGTTGATACAGATGCTAATACTGTAACTACTACTTCCCAGTCTGTAAAAGCTGCTTATGGTGATGCAGTTATAGCTGGTGATGTATATGATGCGGCAGTTCTTGTCGGCGGTGCTGCTGCTGATTTTGTAGCTAAGGCTGCTGATGAGCATGTAAATGCAGATACCGCTACCCAAGTAAGTGCATTCAATAGTGCAGCTGCTCTGAGTGAGCTGGCAGGTGTAGAACACGGCACTTATGCAGCAAGCAACTTGTTTGCTGATGCTATTAGCGAGCATATGTCTTTGACTAATGAAAAAGAGCATGACAGCGATATCTGGGCAAAATACATCCATAGCAAGGAAAATGTTGACGGCTTGGCAGTTGCAGGCGCAGACAGCAAGTACGATGCAAACTATAACGGCATTGTAGTTGGTGCAGACCTGTATAAGAATGGCAAAGCAACCATCGGTGCAGCACTGAGCTATGTTGATGGCAGTGTTAAGGGCAATACTCTGGCAGCTAGAACTGAAAATGATGCGACTTACTATGGCGCAAGCATTTATGGCGGTATTCAGAACGAAGATAGCGCTGTAATTGGCGATATCAGCTATCTGCATGGTAAGAACGATATTACTCAACGTAACAGCGGTACTGCTTTGACTGCTGATGCAAAATCTGATGCTTTCAGCATTGGTGTACGTGCAGAAAAGAGCCTGAAGGCTGGTGTTGGTAAATTTGTTCCGTATGCTGGTATCCGTTACATGCATCTTGGCACCGGCAACTATAATAACAGCATGGGCATGAGCTATGATGGCGACGATATGAATCTGTGGCTGCTGCCTGTAGGCGTAAAATACAGCGCTGATGTAAAAGCTGGCAGTTGGACAATTCGTCCTATTGCGGAAGTTGGCTATGTATGGAATATGGGCGACCGTGATGCAACGCAGACAGTAAGCCTGAACGGTGCAAGCGATGGCTTTGGCTATGATGTAACTGATAATGGTAGCTATATTGGCCGCTTTGTTGTTGAAGCTGAAAAAGCTAATGTTACTTATGGCTTAGGCTATGAATATCAGAAGGGTGACAGCGTAAAGGCTAATAAATGGATGGCCAATGTAAACTGGAGCTTCTAATTAAAACAAATTAATCTTCAAAAATAAAACTGACCGCCCGTATCTCAGGTGAAG
>OLWK01000888.1_pt1 | contig 15283 bp, 9 predicted proteins | sample 1674141 | NCBI WGS metagenome assembly OLWK01 (sample SAMEA103958148, study PRJEB25191) | human gut metagenome | reverse complement strand
GGACGAGCTTATGGATAATCCACCTGTTGTTAAGAATATCAAGATCAACCGTGCGAAGATCATACAGAAGGCGGTTGCTGAGACAGAGGAAGCTCAGATAGATAACCCTACAGAACAGATAGTTGCACCACAGTTCATGGACGGTGACCAGCCGGAGCCTGAGACGAATATGGATCCGGTGAAGGAGAAGGCAGAGGAGCCTGAGCAGAAGGGCACAGGAAGCACTGTTGAGCTGACCGGAGGAATGAACGTAGTTAAGGATACCGAACCTGAGAAGGCAGCGGTTAACAGGAACGCTCCAAAGGCTATGCCATATATAGTCCGTGTCAACACAGGCGAGCGAGTTATGGTCAACAAGGCTGTGTTCAAGATAGGAAAGGCGGCAAGAGGTGTTGATTACCATGTCGGTGGTAATGGTGCCATCAGCAAGGTACATGTCATCATCTACCAGAGAGAGGATGGATGTTATCTGAAGGATAACAAGGCGACAAATGGCACATATCTCAACGGAGCGCGCCTGGATGAGAATGCAGAGCAGAAGCTTTCAAACGATGCCATGATAAGCATCGGTGGAGAGGACTTTATCTTCAAATTAAGTTAATATACACCACCCACGATGTGGGACAAGAGCAGGTAGCAATACCTGCTTTTGGTGTTTGAATGAAGAAATAATTTTTGACGGAAAATATGCGGATTTAGACGAAAGGGATTGAAAAAATGAACAGAGAAAAGGTTGTTGTAGTTCCGGCGGGGGAAACTTACAGAGTGAGTTACAGTCTGGATATCAGTGATGTGATAGATGCTAAAGTGTATGATATGAGCAGAAGCGGATCTATGCCTGAGATGGCACCGTGTGACATGCAGGAGAATGCCGGAGTCAGGGTGTTCAATTATCAGATCGATGACAAGAAGCCTCTTGCGGAGATACTGAGACAGGAGATGAACAAGAAGGAGATACTCACACTTCTGTACAACATTCTGCATGCACTGGAGATGTTTGGTAAGAATATGGTTTCGCTCAGCTATGTTGCAAGGGACGAGCAGTGTGTATTTGTATCGCCTGAGACATACGATGTCTGCTTTATTGTCGCTCCGGTACAGAAGGAAGTGACAGATCTCAACGAGGTCAGAGCATTTGTGAAGTCGGTGATAGTTGATGCGAGATACTCAGAGAATGACAATGACAATTACGTAGCACGCCTTATAAACTGTGCGAATATGAGAGGTACATTTTCAAACTCGGACATGAAGAACGAGGTTAAGGCGATGCTTGCAGAAGCAGGCATAGACGCTGCTGAGATAGACAGAATGAAGGAGCTTTCCACAAATGCTCCAAAGGGTGGCAACAGCCACATACTTCGAGGTGAGTCACCTAAGGTGAGCAGACTCGAGGTTATGAGAAATAATGCGAGAATGAATGGATATGCACAGCCGATGGGACCAAACGGCCAGATGCCAAACGGAATGCCACCGATGGGCATGCCACCGATGGGACCGAACGGCCCGATGGGATCAAATGGTCAGATGCCGAATGGCCAGGTTCCGAACGGAATGCCACCGATGGGCATGCCGCCAATGGGACCGAATGACCCAATACCAAACGGCCCAATGGGATCAAATGGAATGCCACCGGTAGACGTGCCACCGATGGAGGAGCCAATTAAGCCTGAGGTGGCTGGAGCACAGCCGCAGGGTGATAAAACGGAGAATGATGAGGCGGTTGAAGCAGAAGCACAGGATGCCAAGCCGGAGGTTGTAGAGCCTGTTGTGACAGAGCCGCAGGATGTCAAGCCTGAGCCAGCAGAGCCGGTTGAAACACAGCCACAGGAGATAAAGCCAATACCTCCAATGCAGGGCAACCCATTTGGAGGAAACCCGATTCCACCAATGCCACAGGCGCAGCCAATGCCGCAGATGCAGCCGGTGCCACCAATGCCACAGATGCAGCCGGTGCCACCAATGCCGCAGATGCAGTCGGTACCACCAATGCCACAGATGCAGCCGGTACCACCAATGCCACAGACACCGCCGATGCCACAGGCACAGCCAGTGCAGGGCAATCCATTTGATGGAGCACCGGCACCATATTTCCTTAGGGTGAAGACGGGCGAGAGAATAAGCTTGGACAAGGCAGAGTTCAAGATCGGACATAAGGCAAGACTTGTGGACTATGCGATTACTGACAATTCAGCTATAAGCAGAGTTCATTGTGTCATCACCAAGAGAAATGGCGTGTGCTTCATCAGCGATAACAAGTCTACAAATGGTACATTTGTGAACGGAGAGGAATTGAAGGCGGGCGAAGAAAAGTTCCTGACGAACAATGCGATCGTTATACTCGGGGACGAGGAGCTTGTCTATCACATTAGATAGAATATCCGCAACGAGAGTTGAGACATAAATATTGGGAGGAATGTATATGGGGTTTAGCGCAGTATACAATACAGACGTAGGAATAAAGAAAAAGACAAATCAGGATTCGCTGGCGATCAAGATAGCGGATACTCCAAATGGACAGGTCGTGTTCTCCCTCGTATGTGATGGCATGGGAGGTCTGGCAAAGGGAGAGGTTGCCAGCAAGGAAGTCATAACAGCTTTCTGCAACTGGTTTGACACACAGTTTGTTGAGATGGTTGACAACAACAGCTTTAGTGAAGAGCTGCTGAGATACCAGTGGATAAGACTTGCCGTGGAGCAGAATGAGAAGATCAAGGCGTATGGCGAGCAGAATGGATTTATGCTTGGTACGACCATTTCTGCGATCCTCATATACAGAGAAATGTACTACATTCTCCATGTTGGAGACAGCCGAGTGTATGAGATCACTTCAGGGATAAGGCAGCTCACCGCAGATCAGACGCTTGTTGCAAGGGAGATCGCAGCGGGAAGACTTACACCGGAGCAGGCGGAGACGGACAGCAGACGAAGCGTGCTTCTCCAGTGTATCGGAGCTTCACCTGTGGTGGAACCGGATTTCGTAGTTGGGCAGGCAGCTCCCGGAGCGCATTACATGCTGTGTTCTGATGGATTCAGACATAAGATAACGCCTCAGGAGATGATAGAGAGACTTGGCCCGGGAACATGCATCGACGAGGCGAAGATGAAGGAGGGCTGTGAGTTCCTCACAGAGCTTGTGAAGTACAGAAAAGAAACGGATAATGTAACAGTAGTGCTTATTAAATCGGAGTAATGGGGATCGATATATGACAGAGTTAGGAACGGTATTAGACGGAAAATACGAAATACTTAAAAAAGTCGGCCAGGGTGGTATGTCAATAGTTTATCTTGCCATGGATAACCGACTTAATAAACAGTGGGCTGTAAAGGAGATCAAGAATGATGGCTCCAAGAGTACAGCCACACTCTTAAAGGGATTGGAGCGAGAAGCAAATATCCTCAAGGATGTGGATCATCCGGTACTGCCACGAATCGTTGATATCATCAATGAGAATGGCACGATCTACGTTGTCATGGACTTCGTAGAAGGACGTCCACTCAGCGATGTGCTCAAGGCGGAGGGAGCACAGCCACAGGAAAAGGTAATCGAATGGGGCAGGGCGCTTGCCAGTGCACTTGACTACCTGCATTCCATGAATCCGCCGATCATATACAGAGATATGAAGCCTTCAAATGTCATGCTGAAGCCGGATGGCTCGGTAAAGCTTATCGACTTTGGAACGGCTAAGGAATACATAGTGGAGAACAATGCGGATACCACGGCTCTTGGAACAAGAGGCTATGCGGCACCGGAGCAGTTCGGTGATGCGCAGGGACATGGAATCTACAACACGGATGCAAGAACAGATATTTACAATCTGGGAGCAACGCTCTATCACCTTGTTACCGGCAAGAATCCATGTGAGCCTCCTTACGAGATAAAGCCTATCAGACAGTGGAATCCGATGCTCTCATCAGGATTTGAGAGAATTATACAGACGTGCTGTCAGCCGAGTCCTGAGGACAGATATCAGTCTTGTTCAGAACTGCTGTATGCGCTGGATCACTACAACGAGCTCGACGATGCATACAAGGCAAAGGCAAAGCATAAGATAGCAGCGTTCTCAGTGGTTGCGGGATTATCGATACTCTCAGCGTGTTGTGCTGTGATAGGCGGAGTAAAGAAAGGCCAGCTCAAGGATCTTGATTACAACAACAAGGTCAACGAGGCGAGGGATGCAGTCGACGAGGGCGATTACAACAAGGCATTTGAGTGCTATAAGGCGGCTGTCGACATAGACCCAACCGCATCGGATGCCTATATAGGCTATATGGAGACATATGCTTACTATTATACAGAGGACGATGGAAACACTTCGGCCAACACCGAGACGGCGGCAGAAAAGGGAATAAGACTTGCACTTAAGAACAAGGACGAGATAAAGGACGACGTAAAGTTCAAGATAGCCATGTTGTATTACGACGAGGTCAAGGACTACAGTGCGGCCAAGAAATATTTCAATATGGTTGATGAGAGCAAGGACTTCCCGGATCAGGCAAAGCAGGCAAAGTATTACGCTGCGATATGTGACAGCAAGATAAACAAGTCTGCAAGCTTTGATACGAACAAGGAAAATATATTTGCATTCGAGGATTACAACAGTGACAACATAGATGACACCAATCCTGACAAATACACCAATTACCTCAACATAGCTTACATATATCTTGGCGAGATATCCAATGATCCGGAGCTTGCGAACAGAATAGAGGTGCTGATGGATGAGGCGATGAAGAACCTGGACGACAACGCAGAGGTGCTGAACAGCCAGTTCCCGGCGGACAGAGGCGTAAAATACTACAATGGCCAGTATTCAGGAGTTATGTACTCAGTATATACAGAACTTGCCGAGAATGCGGATGATGCGGGCCAGCAGTTACATTATTACAACTCTGCGGCGAACAGTGCAGCGCTTTATCTGAACAGTCTGGATATAGAGGGCGAGAATGCGACAGAGACATCCAAGAAAGCATATTCAGAATACTCGGTGAACGAGGCTGAGACTTATATCAAGATGGCAGAGAACAGCGGCGATGACAGCTACTATGATGAGGCAGAGAGAATATATGGCAACGCTGAGACTACACTTGGAACCGATGACAACGCAGCGGTCGTGTACGTAAGCCATCTGAGTTATCTGGTCGATAGATATTCGAATAAATTTGGAAGCGATTCGGCAGCATGGAATGCCAGTGCCACAAGGGCTGTGAGGAAAGTGTACGAGAACGGTAACAAAGTTCCGGCACTTGCAAATGGTCTTAAGCAGGGATGGCAGTCGTTATCCAATGATCTGACAGTTAAGAGCATAGTAAATGGCAGTTCAAGGTCAACGAGCGAGTAAGGGAGGAGTGAAAGGTTATGGCAACAGTTTATAATGTAATGTTATATGGCGGCCTGGCACTTGCGATCGTATTCGCTATTGTGGCGGTGGTACTGTTCTTTGTGTTAAAGATACCGAAGGCGGTGGGAATTGCCACAGGCTCAACAGCCCGTAAGAAGATCGATGAGATCAAGGAGAAGGGCTATGAGAGTGTACAGGGAGGCGGTGCCTCCAAACAGGAGGCGATCAAGAACCATACATCCAGAATTTCGGTAAGGGATGTAAAGTCAACTGCAGCCGAAAAACATTCTGAGAAGGGAATGGCAAATTACGAGAAAGCGATAGCTGATCTCGGGAAAAAGAGACTGGAGGATGAAGGCGAGACTGCAACTGATATTCTCCGCGATGATGCCGAGGAGGCAACAGATATTCTGAGGGAAGACGAAGAGAATCTTGACATCAATGGCAGCAGCTTTGAGGAGGCGACAGACATCCTCAGAGAAGATGCGGATGAGGAAGCAACGGATGTACTCAGAAATGACGAGGCAGACGAGGAAGCAACGGACATACTCAGAAGTGATGAGGCGGACGAGGAAGCAACGGACATACTCAGAAGCGATGACGCAGACGAGGAAGCAACGGATGTACTTAGAAGCGATGACGCAGATGATTCCACAGCCGTTCTTCAGGTAGGACGCGCAGAGAGCTCGGTAAGAATGATAAAGAATGTAATTATAGTACATTCCGATGAAGAGATATAGGAGGAGAGGGACATGAAAAAGGTTATGCAGAATAAATCACTTTTGCATCGACTGATCGCGCTTACGATGGCGGTAGTTATGACACTCACTCTTGTGGCGATCGATTCACATTTTCATTTGTTTGCGGAGGAGGAAGATATACAGACCATAGATGTAACGGCCATTGTAAAGGGCGATAAGGCGGATATGGTGTATGGCTTCAAGGATTTTGACAAGGCAATAAAGTTCAAGATCAAGTCCGACAAAGTTGACGGAATCGACAGCAGCAAGTTGGGAGTGGCTGTTTACAAAGGAGCTACAGCGGACGATAAGATCGCTACAGCCACAGATGCAGCAGGAAAGCTTGTCACATTTGATAATGTGTATGAGCTGAAGAATGACACAGCAGTACAGAAGATAGCTATTTACTATTATACAGGTACTGATGAGAGCGGCGATTTCGAGCTGCTTGGAACCATAAAGGTTGCCGTGGATAAGCAGGCACCTACAATATCGGTTGAGGCTGATGATAACTACAATCTTCACAACAAGGTGAGCGATGGCTATTATCTCCTGAACCTCACAAGCAGTGATGCCGACAGAACATTTGTGATAGACGCCAAGGATACCACAGATGCAGCAGAGGAAAATGCCACAGGAATAGACTATGTGGAGTATTCATCAGACAATGGAAAGACCTGGAGCAAGACTGAGAGCACATCCCAGTTTGTTGCACCTGATAAGAGTGGAACATACAAGTTCAGAGCGGTCGATGTTGCAGGAAACAAGTCAGAGGAGACCAGTGTTATCGTCAAGAAGCTCAACAGAGCTCCTGTCATAACAAGTGTTACCCCTGAGATCATACAGAAGAACGGAGTGGATTACAGATTCCCTCAGCTCAAGGTAGATGATGCTTATAAGTTCACTGTACAGGTGAATAAGGTTACAGCCGGCAGTGATAACACTGAGATAGATGACGTGAGCCTGTACTACAAGCTTACGGGTGCAGCTTCAGCAGTGGAGTGCACAGGCAAAAAGGCTGTGTCCGGCGGATATGAATATGAATTCGAGACAAGTGCACAGTGGTTCAAGAAGGACAATGCAGACAATGCAAAGAAGCTTGTCATTTACGCCAAGGAGAACGAGTTTGGCAATAACTCAGTCGGCGCAGATGAGGATGGCGACATTGTATTTGTAAAGGAAGGAAAGCCTGAACTCACAGTTACAGGCGGTTCCACAAGCTATGTGAAATCCACAAAGCTGACAGTGAAGGCAACTGGAGAGTATTCTTACATAGACACCGTGTCATACAGCGTGGATGGCAAGAAGGAAACGATCCTTGAAAAAGGAAACAAGTTCACATACAGCAGCGATGTCCGCGTGAGCGGTGGAGATGTCAAGGATTCAACAAAGTCAGACATATATCTGGCTGATGGAGAGCATACCATCACATTTGCGGCAAAGGACTTCGCCGGAATAGAGGGCAGGATAGAGACTGTAGTCAAGGTGGATAATACAACACCTGTTGTAAAGGTTACGGACAACGCCGGAACAGACAGGACAAACAATGATCAGCAGTACACGGTCACAGACGCAAAGGAAGCTGTTCTTAATATAAAGTACAGCGATGCCACATCAGGTGTTGCATCGGCGGTCGCTTCACTCAAGAAGGCAGATGCAAATGGATCATATATATCAGTCAAGAACTGGTATTCAACATCTACAGGTGACAATGGCCTGCAGAGCGGAAAAGAGATAAGCATAGATGGTTCAGGAAGTTATGTCCTGACAGTTGTGGTAACTGACGAGGCTGGAAATAAGACAGAGACGAACACATATGTGTATGTCAATGTGGATGGCCTTTCAGGAGAGAAGTTATCTGCGAACGGTACAGATGCTGACAACGGCGCTATATTCTGGAGAAATGATGATACTCTGACTGTAGAGGGTGCAGTATCAGGCTTCCAGCTTGCAGCAGATGACGCAAAGCTGGTGATCACCAGAACATCATTTGCAGGAAAGAAGGATAAGGCAGTTGAGGTAAAGGGTACAGTTGCCGCTGCATATGACAAGAATACGGTCAACATATCCTACGAGCTTCCAGATGAGGGTGTGTACGAGATCTCACTCATGGCGAGAATACACGATCCGAACAATGCTGACACGAAGTTCAAAGAAGTACAGAGCATAAAGGTTTACTATGATAAGACTGCACCGGCAAATGTGAAGCTGGAGTGTGCAAACCAGAAATACAAATCAGGATCGACATTCTATTACAGATCAAAGAGTGACGTGAAGATCAAGGTCTCTGGTTCCGATAACGATGACAGCAATGGCAAGGTTACATATACAGTAGGCAGAAGCAGCACAGCCGGATCACAGGACATTACAGGAAGCATTAATGTATCAGGAAATGATATAGAAAAGACACTGGATGCAAAGGCCCTTGGCATAACAGATGAAAATACAGAGTACACGATGACTGTTAAGCTGAAGGACAGAGCAGGAAACGAGAGCAAGGCCAGTCAGGAGATACACCTGATAGTTGATACCGTCAAGCCATCAGTGTCAATAGATGGAACTGCCGGCGGAAAGCTGATAAATTACTGGAATAACAGCAATGTGACCATAACAGCAAGGGGAACTGACAATTACTTCGTGGAGAAGTTCGTTGTGACAGGAACACGCGATGGCAAGAGCATAAGCAAGTATGAGCTGGATGAGGATTACACTGCAAATGCAGCAAAGTCCACAACATTCAGAGAGCCTGGACTTTATAATATCACGATCGTTGCTGTCGATGAGGTTGGCAATGAGTCGGGTAAGGCAACAACTTCATTTGTAATAGATAAGAAGAGCCCTGAGATATCAGTTGTGTCCGGTGGAAGCAGCAGATTCCTTAACAGGAGCAGAACTATTACATTTGGCATAGAAGACGATTATGGAATGGATACACAGAATGCGACGCTTAAGGTGTACTACAAGACCTACAGTGATTCAAACTGGTCAGAGACCACAGTTCCGTTCCAGACAGCAGATGGCAAGACCACTGCAGCATATAAGATGACAGCCAAGGGCGGCAAGGCAACTGTATATTATTTCACAGTTGAGGGAGCCGATAATTCCGGCAATGCACTGAAGCCGGCAGCAGACGAGGCGTTCGGTGTTCAGGAGGGCACAAGTGCTCTCAAGACAAAGAATTATTACGTCGACACCACAGAGCCACTTGTGTATGTGGACGATGATCCTGAGTACAGACTGGATAATAACAATTACTTCAAGACTTCAATATCATTCAGAGTTGGTGTGGAGGAACAGTTCAAGTCGCTTCAGAACACTATTATCACAGAGAATGATGGAAAAGTAGCAGTGGATGAGAATCCGCAATACTTCTATATAAAGAGTAACGGCGGAACATGGGGCAAGAAGTACACATATGATAGGGAAGGTGAGTATGATCTCACCATGACCGTTACCGACAAGTGTGGAAATGAAGGAACAACAGGAACCCATTTCTACATAGACAAGCACAAGCCTGAGATACAGCTTGGAAATGTCAACACTATAAACAACAGCGATGTGACAGTCCCTGTAACACTTACAGATAACATGAGAGGTGGAAAGTACACCATTCATGTAGTCAGAGCAAATGAGGGTGGATCTGTTGTAGAGAACAGAGATATCAGAAAGAATGTTACCTGGGGAACAAAGGGCGATGGAGTCAGCACAGTCAGAGAGGTACTCAGCGGTGTGACATTTGACGCCCAGGGTGATTACACAGTCACCGTGTCCGCAGAGGATAAGGCGGGCAACAAGGCTGTGACCAGAACAGTGAAGTTCAGAATCGATAAGACTGCACCGGTTATATCGATTTCAGGAATGAACGACAGACAGACAACGGCGGTAAATGCAACCATCAGCATAGATGAGGCATTCTCATTTGCATATGAGAACAACAATCTTGCCGCAGATGCATTTAACGTGACAATAACTAGAAAGACGGACGGAACAGCGGCATCGAATATCGCTACGCTGGGAACAAGCAGCTTCTCAGGAAGCAATCCACATACCGCAACTTACAACTTTACAGAGGATGGCGAGTACACGATCACAGCAAATGCAAGAGATCTTGCAGGAAATGTGGCAGCCAGCCAGACCAAGACCTTCAAGGTTGACTCAAAGGCACCTGTTGTAAAGGTGAGCGCAGTGGATAAGAACAACAAGGAAGTAAAGAATTACGACCCAATAGGAAGTATGGATTCTTCCGCACCGAACTATGTTGATATGTCACTGAGCGTTCAGGAGTCATTCTTCTCGACAGATGATGTGAAGATAACCGTGAAGAAGGACAGCAAGGATGTGTCATCATCATACTTTACAAATTACAGCAATTCTTCAGAGCTCAGCACAGGAAGCCAGAGATTCTCTGAGGATGGTGTATACGAGGTGTCAATAACAGCGCAGGATGAACTGGGAAATAAGGCTGATGATTACAGCCTGGTATTCACAGTCGATAACACACCACCTGAGCTCAAGGCTACATCGACACTTGCCGGATTCATGAGCAAGAGCATTGCAAGCGATGACGGAACACTGCTTCTCAATGCATCAGATTTTGCTGATATACGAGACAAGGGCTACGAAGCACTGTGGGATGTAAGTGATACTTCAGACTTCTCGGTTGACGCCAAGATAGACGGAGTAAATCTTATCGATTTCTCAGATATGACAGACGGATATCACAAGATAACACTTACAGTAACTGACAAGGTTGGACACACGGCAACACAGGAATTTGATTATACGTATGATGGTACTGCACCACGAATCATCATAACAGGTGTTGAGGATGGAGAGACTCTCAGAGAGCCATTCAACATGACGATAGGTCTTGAGAATGAGGAAGACGAGATCACATCCATCGTTATAAATGGCAATACCATAGATCCTGCAAGCTATCAGGCAGATAACAAGTATGAGATGCAGGTAGATCAGTATGATACATACACGGTTGAGGTAACAGCCCAGGATAAGGCCGGTAATATAGCGACAACATATGACAGAGAGACCGGAGAGGTATTCACCTTCAAGCTCAGCGAAAAGATGTCACCGGTTGTGCTGATCATAATAATAATCGCAGCGATCCTGCTTCTTGCATTGCTTGCATTCATCATCATAGCTGGCAGAAGAAGAAAGAAAAACGCCGCTGCTTAATGTAGGAGAAAGTGCTATGTACAGGGCAGTTGTATTTGATATGGACGGCGTGTTGGTAGACACGGAGAAGATATACAGGAAGTGCTGGAAGGAAAACGGCATGAGCATAGGGATTCCTGAGGCACAGATGGAAAATGTATGTGACCGGGTGGCTGGAGGCAACAAGACCTCCAACGCCCGGGTGTTTAAGGAAATAATGGGCGAAGATTTTGATTATCTTGCGTTCAGACAGAGAACAATGGATCTGTTCGATGAACATGTGGAAAAGTATGGAATAGACATAAAGCCACATGTCGAGGACACGCTGAGATTCTTAAAAGAACACGGCGTGAAGATAGCACTTGCAACCTCCACTGCGAGGACGAGGGCGCAGCAGAGACTTGATAGCGTTGGAATAGCCGGATACTTCGATGAAAAGGTATGCGGAGACGAGATCACCCACGGAAAGCCGGAGCCTGATATATATCTGAAGGCCTGCGGGAAGCTGGGCGTAAACCCGGACGAAGCGGTGGCCGTTGAGGACTCTGTGAATGGTATCATATCTGCCAGCCGGGCAGGGCTATGTACGGTCATGGTGGTGGATCTGATAAAACCAAATGGTATCACGCGCGAGCGTGCATACAAAACCTTTTATGATATAGAAGATATATGCAGCCTGTTTGAGTAAACAGGCTGTATTTTTATTAATAAAATGAGGAGGAACATCATAATAATGTAAAGAGTAAAGAATATGGTGGTAGTATGTCTGCAAGTCAGAAATTTATGGGAGTTGTAAAGGGACTGATCCTGTCCTATCTGCTCACGATAATCATGCTGTTTATAACGGCGGTGGTCGTATACAAAGTGGGGATAAGCGATAAGGTGCTCGGTATACTGGTTGTTGTGATATACATAGTGGCCACATTTGCCGGGGGCTTTGTTACGGGCAGAAAAGTCAGGGAGAAGCGTTTCCTGTGGGGGATGGTGTATGGCCTGACTTACATATCGGTCGCATTGACCGTGTCGGTGCTGTTTACAGGTTCAGGCGACAGAGAGGGAATAGCAGTTATAACCAAGTGTATTATGTGCGTTGCAGGTGGGATGCTGGGGGCTATGCTCAGTTAAAAAAAACTTTTACTTTATATATCTTTGTGTTATAATCCCGATATATGACATAAAAAGAGAGGTGTATCCAGAATGAAGAGAATTAAAACACTCACAAACAGGACTATGAAGAATACAATGGTCAAGGGTGGATGTGGCGAGTGCCAGACATCATGCCAGTCAGCTTGTAAGACATCATGCACAGTTGGTAATCAGAGCTGTGAGAATGTTAACAACAAGTAATTTGTAACAGGTTTGTATTTGATCAGCTAAAGGGGACCGTCGTTTATGATGACAGTCCTCTTTAGTGCGTGTATAAGGGTGCCGTGTGTGGCGCCTTGAATTAGAATTTCACGGATAGATCCGATGGAATATATTGAAGGAGAATTATGGTTCATCAGTACAAGAACAATGGTTATAATATAGTGCTTGATGTCTGTAGTGGTTCTGTACATGTCGTAGACGATCTTGTCTATGATATTATTTCTTTATATGAGGAGAATGATAAAGAGCAGATTATAAAGGCACTGTCACAGTATGACAGCGCAGATGTTTCCGAGGCTTATGACGAGGTAGCCCAACTGGTAGAGGACGGAACATTATTTACAGATGACGTATACAAAGATTATATTATAGATTTCAAGAAGAGAAAGACAGTTGTCAAGGCGTTGTGTCTGCATATCGCCCATGACTGTAACCTTGCCTGCAGATACTGCTTTGCCGGTGAGGGAGAATATAAGGGAGACAGGGCGCTTATGTCACTTGAGGTGGCAAAGAAATCCCTGGATTTTCTGGTTGCGAATTCCGGTTTAAGAAGAAATCTCGAGGTGGATTTCTTCGGCGGTGAGCCGCTTATGAACTGGGATGTAGTCAAGAAGACTGTGGAATACGGAAGAAGCCTTGAGGAGAAGTATGACAAGAAGTTCAGATTCACACTTACTACCAACGGAGTGCTTCTGAATGACGAGATCATGGAATTTGCCAACAGAGAGATGGCGAACGTGGTGCTCAGCATAGATGGAAGGAAGGAAGTCCACGACTACATGAGACCTACCAGGAATGGCAAGGGAAGTTATGATGTGATACTATCCAAGTTCCAGGAATTTGCCAAGAAGAGAGCAGGCAAGAGCTACTACGTAAGAGGTACTTACACTCATAACAATCTTGATTTCTCACAGGACGTGCTTCATATGGCGGATCTGGGATTTGACCAGATATCCGTTGAGCCTGTTGTATCACTTCCGGACGAGCCATATGCTATAAAGGAAGAGGATATACCGGTACTGCTTGAGCAGTACGATATCCTGGCTAAGGAGATGATCAAGAGACATAAGGAGGGAAGAGGCTTCAATTTCTTCCACTTCATGATAGATCTTGAGGGTGGACCTTGCGTAGCCAAGAGACTTTCCGGTTGTGGTTCAGGTACAGAGTACATGGCGGTCACTCCTTGGGGAGACCTTTATCCTTGCCATCAGTTTGTTGGTGAGGATGATTTCTGTATAGGAAATGTATTCGATGGAATCAAGAATCAGGATATAGTCAATGAATTCAAGCTGTGCAATGTATATGCCAAGGATAAGTGTAAGGACTGCTTTGCAAGATTCTATTGCAGCGGTGGCTGTGCGGCCAACTCATACAAGTTCCACGGCAATATACTTGATGCATATGACATAGGTTGTGAGCTTCAGAAGAAGCGTATAGAATGTGCAATCATGCTGAAGGCGGCTATGGCCGATGAGGCAGAAGAGGAATAAAAAGGGTAAAAGGAGAAGACGATGAAGAAAACAAAGAGAAATGCTGTGCTCGTCATCATAGCCTTTCTGCTTGTACTGGGTGTTGCTATATATACAGCGATATTCGGTGTTGCGGACAGAGGTAAAGTTGAGTACATCAAGCTTGGACTTGACCTTAAGGGTGGTCTGAGTGTAACTTATGAGATTCAGGAGGATGATTACAGCGACAAGGATCTCGAGGATACCAAGTATAAGATTGAGCAGCGTGTAGAGGCCTACACCAATGAGTACTCAGTCTATGAAGATGGAGACAAGAAGATCACAGCAGAGATCCCGGGTGTAACAAATGCAGATGAGATACTTAATGCTCTGAATATTGAGGGAAAGCTTGAGTTTCTTGATCCGGACAATTATACAAAGTGGTCACAGGGACAGGAGTATGAGGCTGCTCTTACAGGAGATGACATCAAGAATGCCACAGCCGGAATTGACTCAGATAACGGCAATGACAATGTGGTACAGCTTGCATTCACCGATGAGGGAGCTCAGAAGTTCGCTGATGTTACCGCGGCAAATGTTGGAAATATAGTATACATTATATATGACAACAAGGTCGTAAGTGCACCAACAGTACAGTCAGCCATAACAGGCGGAAGCGCAGAAATCAACAAGATCGGAAGCTACGAGGAGGCCGAGCAGCTTGCTACTACTATCCGTATCGGTGCACTTCCTCTTACACTTAAGCAGGTTCGTTCCAATATAGTAGGTGCTACACTTGGATCAGATGCCATCAGCACAAGCCTTAAGGCAGGTGCGATCGGTATTGCACTTGTATTTCTTATCATGATCATAGTATTCAGGATCCCAGGTCTTGTGGCATCATTTGCTCTGGCATTCTACACAATACTTGATCTGCTGGTACTCAATCTGTTCAACGTAACACTGACACTTCCTGGTATAGCTGGTGTTATCCTGTCAGTAGGTATGGCGGTCGATGCCAACGTAATCATATTCACGCGTATCAAAGAGGAGCTGGCGGATGGCAAGTCCGTAAAGCAGGCTGTAAAGGGTGGTTTCCATAATGCCCTGTCAGCCATCATAGATGGTAACGTTACAACACTTATAGCAGCTCTTGTACTTGGAATATTCGGAACAGGTACTATCAAGGGATTTGCGATCACACTGGCTATCGGTG
>OLWK01000886.1_pt1 | contig 15315 bp, 18 predicted proteins | sample 1674141 | NCBI WGS metagenome assembly OLWK01 (sample SAMEA103958148, study PRJEB25191) | human gut metagenome | reverse complement strand
CGTGCTCAACGGCAACGAGATTGGCGGCGGCTCCATACGTATCCACTCCCCCGAGGTACAGGAGAAGATGTTTGAGAAGCTGGGCTTTACCAAGGAAGAGGCCTGGGAGCGCTTCGGCTTCCTGATGGGCGCCTTCAAGTACGGCACTCCTCCTCACGGCGGCCTTGCATACGGTCTGGACAGGCTGGCTATGCTCATCACCAGGGCTTCCAGCATACGCGACGTCATAGCCTTCCCGAAGGTACAGACCGCGTCCTGCCTCATGTCCGGCTGCCCCGACGTAGTAGAGCAGGCACAGCTTGAGGAGCTGCATATAGAGACTGTTCCTGATAAGGAGTAAGCCATGGCGGGAGAAGAACTTCGCCAGACAGGCAAGGTGGTCGAGCTTAAGGGCAAGCTTGCTGTGGTACGCTTCCAGCGCAGCGACGCCTGCGGCCACTGCAACGCCTGCTTTCATTTCGGCTCAAATGAGGCGGATATAGAGATAGACAACTCCTGCGACGCCGGGGTAGGCGATATAGTGGCTATAGAGCTGCACAGCGGCAGCATGTTCAAGGCCAGCGCCATAGCTTACGGCATACCGCTCATAGGGCTTATGCTGGGCGTATTTATAGGAAGCAGGATAAGCAATATGTTCGCGGTAATCGGCGGCGTACTGCTCTGCTGCGGCACCTACTTTATACTCAAGGGCCTCGACCCCGCGTTTTCCAAAATGCGTGAGTTCAAACCCCGCATGATCGAGATAGTGGGTCACGAAGACGAGCAGCAGTAACTTAAAAAACGATATTAAATAAAGCGCGGTGATTGCAATATTGCCGCGCTTTATTTATAATCAATTAGTATGCACAAATTGGAACCTTCAGGGGGTGAAGCCATGATACAGCTTGACATTATAAGAGAGGCCGCGCCCGACGTTGCAGAAGCGATGCTGAATGAACTTTTGCGGCAGAGGAGAAATATAGAGCTCATAGCCTCGGAAAATTTTGTGTCGCCTGCGGTGATGGCGGCAATGGGCAGCCATCTTACAAATAAATATGCCGAAGGGTATCCAGATAAGCGTTACTACGGCGGCTGCGAATATGTGGACGTGGTGGAGAATATCGCGCGGGACCGCGCCTGCCAGCTTTTCGGCGCGGAGCACGCCAACGTACAGCCCAACGGCGGCTCCAGCGCCAATTTTGCAGTATACTTCGCGCTGCTTCAGCCCGGCGATAAGGTGCTGGGCATGGATCTTTCCCACGGCGGCCACCTTACTCACGGAAGCCCGGTCAATATGTCCGGTCAATACTATACCTTCTATTCCTACGGCCTCGATCCCGAGACAGAGTGCATAGATTACGACGAGGTGCGCAAAAAGGCGCTCGATATAAGGCCGAAGCTCATAATCGCGGGCGCGTCGGCGTACCCGCGTGAGATAGACTATAAGAAATTCCGCGAAATAGCCGATGAGGCGGGCGCCCTCCTCATGGTGGATATGGCGCATATCGCGGGCCTTGTCGCAGGTGGCCAGCACATGAGCCCCGTTCCCTATGCCGATGTCGTGACGACTACTACACATAAAACGCTGCGCGGCCCGCGCGGCGGCATGATTCTCTCGCGGGATGAGGAATTTGCAAAAAAACTGAACAGCGCCGTTTTCCCCGGCACACAGGGAGGGCCGCTGATGCACGTTATTGCCGGAAAGGCCGTCTGCCTGCGCGAAGCGGCGCAGCCGGAATTCAAGGTCTACGCGGAAAATGTTGTGAAGAATGCTAAGGCGCTGGCGGATGCGCTGCTGGCGCGCGGCTTCGATCTTGTGACCGGCGGCACGGACAATCATCTGATGCTCGCCGATCTGCGGAAGAAGAACATCACTGGCAAGGATTTGCAGACCAAGCTTGATGAGGTGCACATCACCGTTAATAAAAACGCCATCCCGAACGACCCGCAGAAACCCGGCGTCACCAGCGGCGTGCGTATCGGCACGCCTGCGTGCACTACGCGGGGCTTTACGCCGGAGGATATGCCGGTCGTGGCTGACTGCATTGATAAGATCGCAACGGATTTTGAATCCAACCGCAAAGCTGTGCTTGCTGCTGTTGCAGAACTTGTCAGAAAGCATCCGATCTACGAATGAGTGCTGCCTGCCTCTGCATGCGCTTCTTGCCGCTTTCTGTCTAAATCTTGTGCTTTCGGGGAAAATGTAACACAAATGAAATGTTGGACGCATTTACAAACCGGGTACAATATATTATGATAGTGGCACAAGCTCAAGAGAAGGAGGCTGACCGTCATGAATGACAATACCATTAAGTTTGTGGTGCCGGAAGACAGCAGTGAGGAAATGAAGACCATTCTGACCGCCGTATGGAAGGGCATCAAAAATGTGGCGATCCCGATTTTTCAAGGCATCTGGAGCGTCATCAAGACGGTGTTCGAGGCCATCGGCAAGATTATAGATAAAATCGCCCCGCAGTTCGCAAACCTTGCCGACCAGCTTGCGAACGGTAACATCGACACAGATAAGTGGGTGAAGGTCGGCGAGGCCATCGCAAAAATCATCGCCGTCATCATAGGCGTCGTAGCTGCCGTCAAGACCGTCATCGCCGTGGTGCGAACGGTCACTTCGGTCGTGAAAGGCGTCTCGGCGGTGATCTCGTTCGTGTCCAGCCCTGTCGGCCTTGTGATTCTGGCGATTATGGCCCTGATTGCCGTAGGCATCCTGCTCTACAAGAACTGGGATAAAATCAAAGCCTTTGCCATTCGCATTTGGACGGCCATCAAGGATTTCTTCGTCAACATCTTCACGTCGATTGGGAACTTCTTCACGAGCATCTGGGAAGGCATCAGCACGTTCTTCTCCAGCGTGTGGAACGGCATCAAAGAGACGGTGTCCGGTGCGGTTTCCGCCGTCTGGGAGACCATCTCCACGGTGTTCTCGACGATCTGGGAGTTCATCTCCGGTGTCGCCACCAACATCTGGACGGCGATCACGACGGCGTTTACGAATATCCTGTCGGGCATCACCGGCACGATTGGAAACATCAAGGACAGCATCGTGACCGGCTTCACCGCCGCTATCGACTGGATCAAGAGTCTGCCTGCTCAGGCCCTGCAGTGGGGTGCTGACATCATCAACAACATTGTCGAGGGCATCAAGGGCGCGGTCGGCAAGGTCGGAGAGGCAGTCTCCGGCGTCGCCAGCAAGATCAAGGGCTTCCTCGGCTTCTCCGAACCGGATGAAGGCCCGTTGAGTGACTTCCACACCTATATGCCCGACATGATCGACCTGATGACCAAGGGCATCAGCGCGGGCAAGGCCAAGGTACGCGATGCGCTCGGCGCTCTGACGGGCGATATGTCCATCATGGCGCAGGCCAACGTAGCCAGCCCCACCACGGCGCGGACGGCTATGGGCAGCAACAGCGTCAGTAAGAGCGTCGTGCAGAACGTGAACATCAACAACAAGTTCGAGGGCGACCGTGCCGGCCAGCAGAAGTCCGCAGCGGCGATGGATAAGGCCGCAGGCGACTCTACGGGCGAGATGGCCCGCGCCCTCGCGTATGCAAGGTAGGTGACGTAGATGGCAAGAGCAAAAAGACCTGTCACCATTGCAGGCATCGAGTTCGACGCGCTTATCAGCGAGGAGCATGGCTACGAGGCTACCGTTCCTGAGTATGCCGTTGAGAGCGGCTTCTCCGTCAGCGACGCGATCATCCACGGCGCCGAAACGCTGAACATGGTTCTCTATGTCACCGATACTCCGGTCACATGGAGAAGCCACAGCGGGCGCGGCCGTGTTGAGCAGGTCACGAAGCGGCTGGAGGAGCTGTACTACGCCGCCGAGCCGGTCACAATCGTCACCAGCGACGCCACCTACACCAGCATGGCGATTGAGAACCTGACCATCAGCAAGAGCGCCGAGGTAGGCTACGCCCGAGAGATCCCAATTTCGTTCCGCAAGATTCGCATTACGACGGCGCGGACGACGACCATCCCCGCCAGCTACGGCAAGAGCGGTGCGACCGCCGCTTCTGCAGGCACGGCCAACACGTCCAGCGGGAGCAGCGGACGCTCAGGCTCCGGTGGCTCCGGCGGCTCCGGTTCTGGTTCTGGCTCTGGCAGCGGCTCCGGCAACAGCAAGTCGAGCATCCTCTATGGTGCCGCAAAGTCAATCGGCCTGATTTCATGAGGAGGGAAACGAGATGGAATATACGATCATCGAAGTCCCAGACCTCAATGACAGCATGAGCCGCGTCGTTCTGAACGGCAAGGCGTATCTGATTCGGTTCACATGGAACGACCGCGGCGGCTTCTGGAAGTTCGGCCTCTACGACACGCAGAGCCAACCCATCGTCATTGGCATCAAGATTGTGCCGAGGTTCCCGATGAACCTGTTCTACGGCGTGACCGCGTTGCCAAGCGGCGTGTTCGGCGTGATGACCAAGCTGGAGCACATCGGGAGGAATGATTTTCTCGACGGGAAGGCCAGCTTCGTATTCTGCCCTGCGGAAGATAGCGACTGACCCGCTTTTCTATCCGTCCTACGGACTGTCCGCGGACGCTCCATGGGACGGTCACACATTAAATCCGAGGACAGTCCGCGCATAACCGTAACCGTAACCGTAACCGTAACCGTAACCTATACCGTAATCTAACCTAACCAGTAAATATATTTGGTGTGCGTTTTGCAAACGCACGAGCGTGTTTTCTTTGCTTATTTTTCGTGATTTTGCTTTTTGAGCAAAGTCGTTTGTAAAACGAGAGGGGGGATTTTGATGTCTGCGAACTTCGACAGAGAGTATCGTTTGGCTGCAGGTAAAGCCGGCGGCATGGGCTTCGAGATCGGCGAGAAGTCGAAGAGCCAGCCCGTCCCGCTGCACATCAATTTCTCCATTGAGCGCACCGACCTTGAAACGCAGAACACGGGGCGCGTGACCGTCTGGAACTTGAACAAGGAGCACCTTGCCACTCTGGACGAAAAGGACTGCGTCCTGTCCCTGAAGGCGGGCTACGGAAGCCGTATGCCGCTGATTTTCGCCGGCATCGTCACCAACTGCGTCACGACCCACGACGGCGCAGACCGCAAGACGGAGATCGAGGTGGTAGACAACCTCGTCGAGATCCGCGATACCTACGTCACGATTTCGTATGTGGGCACGGTGAACTGGAAGACCATCTTCGACGATGTGGCAAATCAGATGGGTGTGGCGGTGACGTATTCGTACAACGCTGAGTTTGCCGACATCGCCAACGGCTTCAGCTTCGTCGGCCTCGCCCGCGATATTATGACGAAGGGATGCGCCTGCTGCGGCCTCGTGTGGAGTCTGCAGAACGGCGTCATGCAGGTCAAGAAGCCGGGGGATGTCATGAGCCGTGAGGTCTTCGTTCTCTCTGAGGACTCTGGGCTGCTGGGCATCCCTGCCCGCGTCACCGAGGCCAACTCCGAAACGAGCGATAAGACCAGCATCGGGTGGGAGGTCGAGTTCTTCCTGAATGGGGCCATCCACATTGACGACTATGTGAAGCTGGAGAGCAAGACCGTCACGGGTTATTTCCGCGTCGCCAAGCTGACGCAGGCCGGGGACAATATCTCCGGTGACTGGACGTGTACGGCGCGACTCATGGAGGTGCAGGGGTAATGATGCAGGAGTTTGTGCAGGAGATCCAGAACACCGTCCAACGTGGGCTTCGCGGCATCCATACGGCCATGCCGGGGCAGATCGTCAGCTTCGACGCCGCAAAGGGCATCGCAACGGTCAAGCCCGCGATGAAGTTCAAGAAACCGGACGGGAAGACGATGGATTTCCCGCAAGTCACCGGCGTTCCGGTCGTGTTCCCGCAGGGGGCAGGACAGGGCGCAACGATTGCGTTTCCGGTCAAGCCCGGAGATAGCTGCCTTCTGGTGGTGGCCGAGCAGAGCCTCGACTACTGGCAGTACGGGCAGGAAACCAGCACGGATCTGGCCTTCGACATGACGAACGCGATTTGCATTCCCGGCCTGTTCGCCCAAGGGAACCCCGTGGTCGCGGATGCCTGCGCCCAAAATGCGGTCATCGTCGATGTCAAGGGAACCCGCCTGACAGTCAAGGGCGGCTCCGTGACGATTTCTGCGCCCGAAGTCACCGTCGATGGAAACCTGACTGTGACCGGCAGCCTGTCGTATTAGGCCCGTAGAAGTTCGCTACGAGCTTTCAGACAAAAGCAACAATCTACACCCATGAGGCGCTACGACACCGTCTGGGTGATTTCTGGCGATTCCAGACTACTTCTGGGAGGGGGTATTCACCGTGTTGGACATCAGACTGAATGAGGACGGCGATATTGCCATCTCCAAGAATGGCGACATCTCCACGACGGAGAGCGTCAGACAGGCCGTAATGATTCGGCTGCGCTGGATTTATGACGAGTGGCGGCTCGGCCCTGAGCTGGGCTTCCCATGGTTCGAGGAAGTGTTCATCAAGAACCCGAACACCATCAAGATTAAAACGCTCGTGAGAGACGAGATCCTGAAAGTGAAGGAGGTCAAGGCGGCGACGGTCACGTCGGTCGATTACAACCCGGCGAAGCGGATGGCGACGTTCCGATACACCGCCACCGTGGGAGAGGACACGTTTAGAGAGGAGGTAACGCTGTATGGCTGATTATGGCCTGACCCCGCAGGGGCCGAATATCAAGCGGCTGGATGTCATTCTGGAAGAAATGCACTCGGGGCTGTCGGAGAAATGGGGCGTGAACACGCGCCAGAACCCTGAGTCCCTGCTGAACCATCTGCTGACGAATGTGGCCGACGCCATCGCTGACCTCTGGGAGTTTGGCGAAGCGGTGTACTTCTCACAGTACCCGGCCACTGCAGAGGGCCGAAGCCTCGACAACGCCGCGCAGTACGGCGGCTCCACCCGTGAGGCCGCAGCGAAGTCGTATTATCCGATTCATTGTACGGGCAAGGACGGCACGAAGCTGGCCGCCGGTACGAGGATTTCCTCCGCGACGAACCCGACAACCTATCTGAGTATCACGGACACGAGAGAAATCAGCCGTACGTCGTTCAATCGTGCCTGCATCAAAATCGCGTCCCTCGGAACAGAGAGTGTTTACACCGTAGCCATCAATGGCGCGGTGTTTTCTTATAGCCCGACGGCGGCGGACACGCTCACGGTGCTGAAAGGCATCGCGGCGGCCATCACCGACGAGAAGTTCACGGCCTCCGTGGACGAGACGAATGAGTTCCTGAACATCGAGGCGGCAGACATCGCCTCGAACAATGTGCTGATTCTCTCCGAGAACCTGACCACGGAGACGGTGACGTCGATCATCACCTTCGGCACCGAAGAGAACGGCGACATCCTGATTCCTGGCGGGGTCATTACAAACATCGTCAACGCCGACGCTGGCCTGCTGGCCGTCGAGAACCTCTGCGGCTACATCGCGGGCCGCGACGAAGAGACGGACGTTGAGTTCCGCCAGTCCTACGCGGACAAAATCTTCAACCGTTCGAGCAATATGCTTGAGAGCATCCGCTCCGCAATCCTGCTGAACGTGCAGGGCGTCCGCAGCGTCGCCCCGTATGAGAACGCAACGCACCAATGGTATGTGGACGGCACCTATCTGGACGTGAAGGACGTGACCGAAACGCCTGCAGGCGACATCGTCCGTCCGCCGCACAGCGTCGAGATCGTGGTAGATGGCGGCGACTCGAAGGAAATCGCGCAGCAGATCCTCGCCAACAAAGCGGGCGGCATCAACACGGTCGGCGAGACCGTCGTGGTTCTGCCCGGTGAGTACGACGAGGAAATCACGATCCGGTTCAATCGGCCGACGACGATTTACACATGGTTCCGCCTGGGCATCACGCTCAACCGCTCCGAGGCTTTGCCGCCGAACTACGTTGACCTGCTGAGAGAGGTCGTCCTGAAGAACATGGACGCTCTGGATGCTGGCAAGGATGTCGTTCCGCAGCAGTTCATGAGCCAGCTTTACAAAGCCTGCTCTGGCATCAGCTATATCGACATTCAGCTTTACGCTTCGGCGGACGCCTCCGATGAAAAACCCTCCAAGTACCCCGACCGCAGTAAGAACATTACGGCGCGTCAGCGGGCCTACACCAAGGAGGAGATGATCGAGGTGGAGATTGATGGCTGATTATGTAGCGACCCTGAAAAACGACCTTGTCGAGCAGTTCCGAGGCAAGGCCAATATCGAGGCGCTCATGGAAGTCATAGGCGCCCAGCTTCAGCAGGTGTATGACTTCTACGACCAGCTTCGGCAGGACAGGGGAGTACATACAGCCGTTGGCAAGCAACTGGACGGTGTCGGCGACATCGTCGTGATGACCAGAATGGAGGCCGGCAAGCTCGCTGGCGACCCGATCCCGTTCGAGGTCATCGACGACGAGACCTACCGCCGGTATCTGATTTACAAAATCCTGAAAAACACCTGCGATTGCACCTACCCCGACATCATCAAGGCGTTTCGGATGTTCTGGGATCGGCCTCTGTACTACAAGGAAGATCCTGCAGAACCCGCGACGATGATTTTCGACACCGGCGAAATGGATGGCACCGTCGATACGACACCGCTGTTCACCACGCCGCTGCTCCGCGCCGCTGGCGTTACCTTGAAGCTCTACGCTCGGACGAAGACCGAGATGGAGACGGCAAAGCTCTACATTCTGAGCGGCCTCGGCTTTGCCGTCACGGAAACGCTGCTGCCCATCCTCGAACGCGATATTGATTACCGCGCCCATGTGTACGTCAGGGGCGGGTATTCGACCATCGCCGAGGACACGCTCCCCGGCGTCGAGCGAGACTATAAGTTTGGCTTCAAACTCCATCTGGGCGCCGGTCTGCAGGCGGTCTTGGAGAGTACGCTGCCCAATCAGGAGCGCGAAGTGTCCTATGACACCTCTGTTTGCGCTGGAAGCGCGGTTCAGAGCGTCATGGAGACGAGAATCACCGACATGGTGATGAAGTCGGGGAAGATGGCCTCACCGCAACGGTCTGCTGCGAAGCGCACGAAACTCCAAAACCTCCGAGCCGTCGCGGATCGCTTGAAGCGAGAAAGCACGGCAGAGGGCAGGAGCGCCCCGAAAGCAGAGTCCAACAAAACGATTGAAGGAGGAACACAGAAATGAGCTACTATGGCGGAACCGTAACAGTCGCCGGCCGAAATCTCATTACGAGCCTCATGGCCGGGAAGACGATTGAGTTCACCCGCATTATGGTCGGCTCTGGTGCCATGCCGGAAGGCGTTGAGCCTATCGACATGGTCGCGCTGGTCACTCCGGTTGCGGAGGGCGTTTCGTCCGTCCCGACTGTGGAGAACGGCGTACTGAGCATGGTGGTCGAATACCGCAACGACCTGAACGGCGGTTTGCAGGAGGGCTTCTGGCTCCGCGAGTTTGGCGTATTCGCCAAGACCGAGGACACCGAAGAGATCCTGCTCTACTACGCAACGCTGGGCGACAGCCCACAGCCGGTCAATGCCTACAAGGACAACCGCATTGACATTCGGCGCTATCCCATTTCGATTGCCCTTGAGCTGGATGCCGACGTCCAGATTACCTACAACCCCGGCGCGTTCATCACGTCCGCTGAGGCCGAGGAACTGGTGCGGACGATGGTTCAGGAGGCGATCAGCGGTGTCGGCACCGCAATCATCAAAGACATCACGATTCCCCACACCGGCTGGACATGGCAGGAGGAGAATCCTGGTGAACAGGGCGCGTGGGACATGGACGAGTATCGCTACTACGTCGATGTTCCCGTGACGGAGGCTGCGGAAACACAGTTCCCGAACGTCGCTCTGCATAAAGCGGCCCTTGAGACCGCGAAAAACGCTGGCCTTTGCCCGACGGTGCAGACCCTTGCCGGTGCGCTGCGCTTCTGGGCAAAGAGAAGTCCTGACGAGGATATGGAGGCGACTATCGCCCTCGTATCTCCCGGCGCCAGCAGCAGCGGGGGAGGCGGAGGATCGACCTATGTGCTGCCCGTGGCTACGGCAACGCGGCTCGGCGGCGTAAAGATCGGCAAAGGTATCTCTGTGGCAGCGGACGGCACGATCACCGCATCGACCAGCGGCGTCAGCCCCGACGACATGGCCTCCACCGAAGACACGGAATCCATGCTGGACGAAGTCTTCCCCTCTGAGGACGAGAACCCCTAAGCTACCGGCAAAGACCATTGAGAGGAGCGATTAAATGGCATACGACACCTCTAAACTCGCAAGCCTTCAGGCTCTGAAAGACACGGCTACCCGTATCAAGAAAGAGTATCTGGCGGCTATCTCCAAGGCGGGTCACGCTTCGTTCCAGAAGGCCGAAGCTATCCCGACCGCGGAGGAGGCACAGGAGAATATCCTGTACCTTGTTAAGAACACCGAGACCAGCCACTACGACATCTACGCTCTGGTAGACGGCACGGTGGAACTGCTGGATGACACCACGGTCAATCTCGACGGTTGCGTGACCGACGAAGAGCTGGCAACGGCTCTGGCCGGTCTGGGCGGCGGCGCACTCTATGAGGGCACGAAGTCCGACCTGTCCGCATCCGACAGCAACATCATCGAGGCGTACTTCGCGGCGCACACCGACATTACCCCGAAGTCGGGCGATGTGTTCGTTGTGACCACCATCGTCGGCGACAAGGAGTACGAGAAGTCTGCGTACCAGTACACCGGTACGGCGTGGGAAGCAATGACCGGCAATGTGGATGCCGACAAGGTCATCATGCGCGAGAACCTGATGCTGGCGGGCGATTACGACCGCATCGGCAACTGGACGAAGGATAAGAACGGCACGGCCACAAAGGAAGTGTCTGGCAAGTCCGTCGCGGCGATCCTGAAAGACCTGACCTCGAAGACCCTTCAGCCGACCATCACGGCGAACCCGTCCATCAACGGCTTCGGCCTGAGCGGCGCGGGTGCAGTGGAAGCCGGTACTGCGGTTGCAACCGCATCCTATCTGGCTGCCAACCTGAACCCTGGTTCCTACAAGTACGGCCCCAAGGCCGGTACTGGCGTCGTGGCGTCCAACTGGAAGGTTGAGCGTATCACTGACGGCGGCGCTGAGCAGGTGGCATCCGTGGACGCCGCGTCCCTGCCTGCTGGCAGCGACAACAACGGCGGCAACGGCTTCATCATCGGCGACGCTGGCGGCGCTAACGCTGTGGCAAGCCTGAAGTACCGCGTGACAGCGACGCACGGTGCTGGTGTGCAGGCCGAGGACAACCTCGGCGGCGCGTCCAACCCCGCTGTTGCGATTGCGGCTGGGTCTAAGACGAAGGACTCCGCTGCGTACACGCCGTTCCGTAACTACTTCTTCGGCGCAACCGCCGAGAAGCCGGCTCTGGACAGCGCGTACATCCGCGGCCTGACCAAGTCCGGCAAGGCATACGCTCCTGGCGTCATTACCGTCAACGTTCCCGCTGGCGCGAACCGCGTCGTGATCGCCTGCATCGCTGGCAAGACCGGTGTAAAAAAGGTCATCAACGAGACTGCGCTGAATGCCGATGTGACCGATACCTTCACCAAGAAGACGGTCGCCGTCGAAGGCGCCAACGGTTACACCGCGAAGGACTACAATGTGTGGGTTTTCGAGCCGGCCGTTCCGTACGAGAACGCTGCCGTCCTGAAAGTCACGCTCGGTTGAGAGGAGGGAATGAAATATGGCAGTCATTAACACCCAGAATAGCTACGCCAAGATGGAGTTCCCGCTGACGATCAAGCGGCAGGATGCGTTCAGCATCGACCCCACTGAGATCTGGCCCTCTCTTGAGGCAGCTCAGGAGTACGCGCAGACCAACCCCACAGCTTACGTCGGCCAGAAACTCTCTGTCGTCGTGGATGGCGTGTCCACGCCGTATCAGATCAAGAACGCGGCTGGTGAGCTGGAACCCCTCGGCGGTACGCCTGCGACCGACGAGGAAGTAGCAGAGATGTTTAACGAAGTGTTCAATTCTGGGGCAACCGGGAACTGATGCTGCGGTGAACAAATATTTTTAATCATCATTAGGAGGAAAACGCAATGGCTTACGACAACACCCATCTGGTAAAACTGGCAGCCCTCAAGGCTCTGGCTGAGAAGGTAAAGAGCGACTACGCTCTGAAGACTGACTTGACCGCTCTGAGCGGCCGCGTCGATAACCTCGTCGCTGCTGGCGGCGAGCCCAACGTCCTGACCGGCATCAAGGTCAACGGCGCCCTGCTGGAGCTGACTGAGAAGATTGCCGACATCCTGATCGCTGAGGGCAAGACCAACGGCACTATCTCCGCCAACGGCGTTGATATTCCCGTTCACGGTCTGGCGGCTCTGGCCTACAAGTCCGAGGTTGCTGAGAGCGATCTGGCTGCCGCTCTGAAGGCCATCATCGACGCCAAGGCGAAGCAGGCCGATCTCGACACCCTGACCGGTGAGGGCGAAGGCTCCATCAAGAAGATGATCGACGACGCCTTCAATGACTTCTCTACCAAGGTCAGCGATGACGGTGTCGTCAACTCTTACAAGGAGTTGATCGACTGGGCCGCCACCCACGGCGCTGAGGCGACCAAGCTGACGAAGGGCATCTCTGAGAATAAGACCGCCATCGCCAACCTGAAGAAGTATGTCGGCACTCTGCCCGAAGGTGCGACTGCTACCGATGTCGTCGGTTACATCGCCGAGGCGATTGCCGCTCTGAGCATCGGTGACTACGCCAAGACCACCGAGGTCACTGCGGCCATCAACACCGCTCTGGCCGATTACGCCAAGACGAGCGATGTCAACACCGGTCTGGGTAAGAAGGCCGACAAGGTCGCCAAGGCAACCAACGGCAACTTCGCTGCTCTGGACGCTGACGGCAATCTCAAGGACTCCGGCAAGAAGGCGGCTGACTTCGTTGCCGCTGAGGCTGGCAAGCGTCTGATGACTGACGCCGAGGGCACCAAGCTCGGCGGCGTGGCTGAGGGTGCCACCAAGGTCGAGGCGTCCGAGACCAACGGCAACGTCAAGATCAACGGCGTTGACACCAAGGTTTACACCGAACCCTCTGATGTCGTGCATGGCGCTATCGCCACCGACACTGAGGTGACCGAGATGCTGAACGAGGTCTTTGCCGCCACCGTCTGAGCGTAATCACAGCGTAGACTGAAAAGGGGCGAGGGCAAAACCCTCGCCCCGTGATTATCCATCTTGGAGGTAGTAACGCATGGGTAAATTGACATACCTGAAACATCTGAAAGCCTGTGCGGAAGCGGCGAAGAGCTTTACGAACGGTCTGGTAGCCAATCTGGCGCAGACCGTGACGGAAGCGATGCAGGAAATGGAGGACGTGAAGGCCGACAAGCAGAACACGAAGGCAATCACGATTCCGACTACCGGCTGGGGAATCGACGAGAACTCGGAAGATTATCCGAGTTATTGCGACATCGTTGTGGCGGGAATCACGGCGAAAGACCGTGTTGACATTGCCATTGCGCCGAACAGTCAGGCAGCGGCTATCGCCTGCGGGATGTCTCCGACCAACCAGACGTTGGCGGGGAAGATCCGCGTATGGGCGAAGACCGCTCCGGCCGCCGCTATTTCCGCGGAATACTGGCTGAATCAGGGAAAGGAGTAACCAGACGATATGGCTTATGGAACCGTAAATGTCGGTCAGGCTCAGACCGATGACAGCAAGTATCTGACCAACGAACAGGTCGGTACGCCGAGTGGGCTCGCAACGCTGGACGCGAACGGCAAACTGACCGCATCTCAGCGCCCCGACGTTGATGCTTACACGAGGAAACAGACCGACGATCTCGTCGATCAGGATGTGGCGGCGCACAACACGGACGAAACCGCGCATGGCGACATCCGCGCTTCCATCGCGGCTGTTGACGCAGCCGTCAAGGCTATCGAGCTGAAGTACGGCACGGAGATCACGAAAAATCCGTTCAGCGTCGGCTTCACCGACCTGAGTGCGGTCAACGTGACCGGCGTATGGAACGCATCGCTTGGCAGGATCGAGTTCTGATGGCAGAGGAAATCATTTTCTCGCGCCCCGCTGATGAAATTTCCTGCATCACCGGGAACCTGTTCTCAGCGATCACGCCGCCGTGCGACCTCAGACGCAGCACCGATCTTGTCATCTGCGGCATGACCCACGCTCAAAATTATGGGACGCTGACCGTCAAGAGCGACTGCTGCATTTTCATCGGCGAGCCTGAAGATCTGGCTGCCGTATTAAACGGGCAATGCCCGGAAAGGAAGTGCAGACATGGCCGATAAGGAGTTTCTGCTTGGCAACAGAGCAAGGGAGCTTCTGAAGTACACCAAGCAGGCGACGAGAGTTGTCTCCGGCGACATCAGCAAGGCCGACGTTCGAGCAATTATCACACGGGTTGCCGAGCTCGACGACATCTGCGATGTCAAGATGGTCTGCCAAGAGGTCGTACACGTCCTTGACACCAAGGACAAGGAGGGCTTCACAAAGAGTACCTTCCGAATGTATGGAGAGGATATGCGCGAAACCGCGAAAAAGATCCTGACGGACATCCATCGCGCCAACAACACGAACTTCGTGGTGGCGTATGAGGATAGAATCCACAAGATCGAGGAAGTGGTGGACGGCTGCTCCCTGCTGCTGGAGTATATCACGATCTGTATGGACGAAGGCATCATCAGCGTGAAGAAGGCAGGCGTCTGGACCAAGAAAGTCACAGACGTCAAGTATATGGCGATGGCGTGGCTGAAGGGAGACCGCGGCAGAGCCAACAAGCTCCGTTCGGAAGCAAAGGAAAAGGAGGACAGGAGCCTCTACAATCTGGTGATGTCCGCCTGCTCCGCAGCCCAGTCCGCACGGAAGTAATCAGGGTTCATGGCGGAGGCATCCGCCTTGAGTTAGGGTATGACTCGCATCGGCCGCCAACTGGTGGCTCCGCTCCCCGAACACCAACAACACCAACAACGTGTGGAACGTCAACTCCAATGGCAACTACAACAACAACAACGCATCCAACTCGAACGGCATCCGCCCCGCTCTGATGGAAAGTGAGATTAGTAATCCCTCCGATGGGACGAACACAGTACACCATCATCAAAGGGAGTCATATCCTGTCGCCCGTCTGTGCATGGATGGACGATAAACACATCACACCGAGGCTCGCCATCCCGACTTGGATGCTGCGGCTGCCGGGGGCAAGACGACCGGTGTTAGGAGTGATGGCTGGTCTGGAGCTTGCCCTATACCCAGACCAGAGGAAGCAACAACAGCAAAGAAGCGAGTTTATGACCTATCAAGAGATGTGCAGCTTTGAAACGCTGTACGCAGCTTACTTGGAGGCCAGAAAGCGGAAACGGTCAAAGCCCGGAACGGCTCAGAA
>OLWK01000874.1_pt1 | contig 15399 bp, 10 predicted proteins | sample 1674141 | NCBI WGS metagenome assembly OLWK01 (sample SAMEA103958148, study PRJEB25191) | human gut metagenome | reverse complement strand
CCGGCAGAACCGATTGTCTGTACCATGTTGTTCTCGAGAATAGAATCCTTACGGAGAATCACACGAATGATTCCCATAGAAATTACGGCTGCCGGGATGGAAGCGGAAACTGTCATACCAACGAGAAGTCCGAGGTATGCGTTAGCAGCTCCAAATACGATTGCCAGAAGGATACCGATCAAGAGTGCTGTCACCGTAAACTCAGGAACGACTTTGTCCGCTGGAATATACGGCTTGAATTCTTTCTTGTTGTTGTCCATTTTTTCAATGTCCTTTCTTTTGTTTTCTATGCTATCCTGCTGTCCCCACAACAGATAGCGGCGCCTTTTGTTAATATAAAAAATTTTTTATTAACACAGCTTTATGATTATAGCATATTAAAGTGCTAAAAGAAAGAATAAAACGTAAAAATGTTATGGAAATATGTTACAAATATAAAATTTTTATAAAAAATTTATAATTAATCAAGGGAGGACATTTTATGATCAAACAGAGGAACATTGCTTTGTGCATAGTATTTTCAATCATTACATTTGGAATTTATGCACTGTATTGGTTCGTTTGCCTTACAAACGATGCTAATCAGGAATCTGGACAGACAGATGCAACAAGCGGTGGGGTAGCATTGTTGCTTACTATCGTTACATGTAATATCTATGGATGGTTCTGGGCATACAAGATGGGCGAGAAGATTGACGCAATAAAGACAAAGAATGGTCAGTCAGCAGGAAATTCAAGCATACTTTTCCTTCTGCTCCAGTTATGTGGACTTGGAATTGTATCATATGCTATTATGCAGGATACCATCAATAAAAATGCGTAATGAATCAAATTGCATACAAATATACATTGAAAAATGTATAGATGCAGTTGCGTACAGACAAAATGTATGAGAAAATAGTCCCGTAGACTGAGTTGTGTCTGCGGGGCTATTCTGTTATTTTTATTGCAGTTATGCAGTGGTTTACATATGAGTGGAATAATTGCAGTCATACACAAGTCCTACATAATTCAATTAAGGATTTAAGTTTAAGGAGGATTATCAATTATGATCAAACAGAGGAATATTGGAATATGTATTCTGCTTTCAATTGTGACATGCGGAATATATGGATTGTATTGGTTTGTTGTGCTGACAGACGATATCAATCAGGAGTCAGGAGAGACAGATGCAACAAGTGGTGGAATGTCGCTTTTGCTCACTATCGTTACATGTAACATCTATGGATGGTTCTGGGCATATAAGATGGGCGAGAAAGTTGATATCATAAAGAATAAGAACGGTGTACCATCAAGCAACTCAGGCATATTATACGTCCTTCTTCAGGTATTTGGACTTGGAATTATTGCATATGCGCTTATGCAGGACACTGCAAACAAATATGCAGAGGCTATACCTCAGATGAATACAGGATATGGTCAGCAGACCTACAGTCAGCAGCCATATGGTCAGCAGGGATATGATCAGAATGCATACAACCAGCAGGGATATGGTCAGAATACATACAATCAGCAGGGATATGGTCAGCAGCCATACAGCCAGCAGGGATATGATCAGAACGCATATAACCAGCAGGCATACGGACAGCAGCCATATGGTCAGCAGGAATATGACCAGAATGCATATAACCAGAATGCATATAACCAGCAGGCATACGGACAGCAGCCATACAGCCAGCAGGGATATGATCAGAATGCATACAATCAGCAGGGATATGGTCAGCAGGCCGGTTTAGACCAGAATACATTTGGCCAGCAGTCAGATCAGAATATTAACACATCAGCAGATGCTTCAGGCAGTGATAACAGCCAGCAGTAGTCGGCGGAGACAAAGAAATACAGAGCATGGATCAGATACAGAAATCAAGAAGAAATGCGATAATTAAAAGGGATGCCATCCTCGTGGGGATAGGCATCCTCTATTATATATTCATAAGAGTGACAGGACTTGCCATACCATGTATATTCAGAAAGATAACCGGATTTTTATGCCCAGGATGCGGGATAACACGGGCTATCCTTGCGGCCGTAAAGCTGGATTTTGCAAAGGCATTTGCTTATAATCAATTTATGTTTATAGCTCTTCCGGCGTTGGCATACATAATTGTAAAAAACGATTATGTATTCGTAAGATATGGAAACAGAAAATTATCGCGATTTGACAATATACTTATATTTATATGTATTGCCGGGGCGGTGATGTTTGCCGTTCTCAGGAATGTGATGCGCTTTTGAGAGAGAGACGATGACAAGTTTATTGGCAGCGTTATAGAATGACCATCGTAACAGACTTATTTAATATCCCATCTTCTTGACAATAAATAATAAAAAGGCATATAATTTACAATTACCGAGGAGTTTTTCGGTAAAGTTGCACAAGCATTTCATTTGTGCTTGTAGTATTTTTTCAGGGAGGGTTTTTGAAATGGCAAAAAAACCGTATTATATTACAACCGCCATTGCATATGCATCAGGTAAACCTCATATAGGCAACACCTACGAGATCGTGTTGGCTGACAGCATTGCAAGGTACAAGAGATTCGCAGGTTATGATGTAAGATTCATGACAGGAACAGATGAGCATGGACAGAAGATCGAGAACAAGGCTTTTGAGAACATGCAGACCCCAAAGGAATTCGTTGATGAGACATCAGGTGAGATCAAGAGAATATGGGATCTCATGAATACTTCATATGACAAGTTTATCCGTACAACAGATGATTACCATGAGAAGCAGGTACAGAAGATATTTAAGAAGCTGTACGATCAGGGTGATATATATAAGGGACATTATGTAGGAAAATACTGTACACCATGTGAGTCGTTCTTCACAGATGGACAGCTCATAGATGGCAAGTGTCCGGACTGTGGAAGACCTGTTCAGGAGGCCAAGGAGGAGGCATACTTCTTCAAGATGAGCAAGTATCAGGACAAGCTCATGAAGCATATAGAGCAGCATCCTGAGTTTATACAGCCTGAGTCAAGACGTAACGAGATGGTTAACAACTTCCTTAAGCCGGGACTTCAGGACCTGTGTGTATCAAGAACATCATTCAAGTGGGGAATCCCAGTGGACTTTGATCCAAAGCACGTTGTATATGTGTGGGTTGACGCACTTTCAAACTACATAACTGGACTTGGATATGACGTAGATGGAAAGAGCGATGAGAAGTTTTATAAATACTGGCCGGCAGATCTTCACTTGATCGGCAAGGATATCCTGAGATTCCATACCATTTACTGGCCTATCATGCTGATGGCACTCGGACTTCCGCTTCCAAAGCAGGTATTCGGTCATCCTTGGCTCCTCCAGAGTGATGGCAAGATGAGTAAGTCGAAGGGCAACGTAATGTACGCTGACGATATGGTCAATATATTTGGCGTGGATGCTGTCAGATTCTTTGTTCTTCACGAGATGCCATTTGAGAATGATGGAGTTATCTCATGGGAGCTCATGGTTGAGAGACTCAACTCAGAGCTTGCAAATACACTTGGAAATCTGGTCAATAGAACCATATCGATGTCAAACAAGTATTTCGGTGGCATTGTGACAAATACCAACGTCACAGAGCCTGTCGATGAGGATCTTAAGAAGGTCGTTATGGACTGCAGATACAAGGTTGCAGAGTGCATGGATAAGCTCAAGGTTGCAGATGCGATCACAGAGATATTTGCACTGTTCAAGAGATGCAACAAGTACATAGATGAGACAATGCCTTGGGCACTCGCAAAGGAGGAGGACAAGAAGGACAGACTGAACACAGTTCTGTACAACCTTGTCGAGAGCATCGTTATAGGTGCAACACTCCTTGAGCCATATATGCCTGAGACAACTGAGAAGATCATGGCACAGCTCAATACCGAGAAGAGAAAGGTCACAGAGCTTGGAAAGTTTGGTCTGTACAAGTCAGGAACAAAGGTAACAGAGCAGCCTGAGATCCTATTCGCACGTCTTGACGTGAAGGAAGTTATGGCTAAGGTTGCCGAGTTCGCTCCAGTGGAGAAGGAGTCCATGTACGAGCAGGCCAAGAAGCAGAAGGAAGAGAAGGAGAATTCTGCTGAGACCAAGAAGATCAAGATAGCTGAGGCGAAGGTCCAGGCACTCAAGGCCAATCCTGATGTAGTTGACAAGCAGGAGATAAGCATTGAGGAGTTCCAGAAGATGCAGCTCATGATCGGCGAGATTGTTGCATGTGAGGAGGTTCCTAATTCAAGAAAGCTTCTCTGCTCACAGGTAAGCTTTGGCAAGAACAATGTAAAGCAGATAGTATCAGGAATCAAGGGTACATACTCAGCAGAGGATATGGTAGGTAAGAAGGTTGTGGCTATAGTAAATCTTAAGCCATGTAAGCTTGCCGGAGTCGTATCAGAGGGTATGCTTCTGTGCGCAGAGGATTCTGAGGGCAATCTGTCACTCCTGACCACCGAGAAGGACTTCCCAGGTGGATGCTTTATAAGCTAAGATATAAAATAGTGGATATAATGAGGGAAGCATCACAGGCCGGGCACACGGCCGGGATCCGTGGTGTTTCCCTGTTTTTATTTATAAAGCTGAAGTAAATTTTATGTTACAAAGATTATACGCAGAGGCCTTTCTGCATTGATTTATTAGATGTTTCATGATAGAATTTTGCTAGGTGCACGGACAGGAGGAGTGTGCCTTTGGAAAGATTTAGAAATCTTAGCGCCATGACCCCTGGGCTTTGGCTTTCAGGGATAACGAGGTTGAAGGTTATCGAATATTCGGCGGATGCCTTCACGCAGAGTCTGGATGCGCACATGATATCCAAATATGGGGGTAACTCCAAAACAAAGAATCATGACCGGACACCCATAGCTGTTATGTATGGTGGCTTCACCTTTTTTAAGTGCGCCATATTATAATATTATCAGTATACAGCGTGGTTATAAGCCGAAAGGAGATTAATTTAATATGTGTGGAATCATAGGATATGTAGGAAAGAAACCAGCCAAGGACATTCTTATTGACGGACTGGCAAAGCTCGAGTACAGGGGATATGACAGTGCGGGAATAGCACTGCTTAATGATGATGATACACTGACGATCAAGAAGAAAGCCGGCAGAGTGGAAGACCTCAGGGAGATGTGCAGCGACGACAGTCCTGTGTACAGATCAACCTGTGGAATAGGCCATACGAGATGGGCTACTCACGGCGGAGTTACGGATGTGAATGCACATCCACATAGGTGCGGAGATGTGGCACTTATACATAATGGAATTATAGAGAACTATAACGACATTGTGAGAGAATACGGACTGGCCGACAGGTTGGTATCCGAGACGGACACAGAGGTAGTAGCAGCACTTCTGGACACACTGTACGATGGCAATCCCATCGAGACTATCAGAAAGGCTGTTAAGGCTATAGCCGGTTCATTTGCACTCTGCATTATGTTTGCAGACAGACCGGGCAAGATATACGCAGTGAGAAATGTAAGTCCGATGATCGCTTCATACACAGATGAGGGATCGATCATTGCATCAGACCTCACAGCGATAATATCATTTTCAAAGGAATACTTTGTTGTGCCGGAGTATCATATACTGACACTCTCAAGCACAGGCATCAGAGTAGAAGACATGAAGGGGAACATGGTAGAGCCGGAGATGCTCAAGATAACATGGGACATAACGGCAGCTCAGAAGGGTGGATATCCGCACTTTATGCTGAAGGAGATCTATGAGCAGCCAGAGGCACTGAGAAACACGATAACTCCTCGTATAGTGAATGAGCTTCCTGATTTCACTGAGGACGGCATCGATGATGAGGTGTTTAAGAATCTTGAGAACATCACAGTGGTTGCATGCGGAACAGCTATGCACGCCGGAATAGTCGGCAAGGCCATGATTGAGAAGGAGTTAAAGATTCCTGTTAATGTTGAGATAGCATCAGAATTCAGATACAAGGAACCACTCATAAATGAAAAGACTCTCGTAATAGTTACATCACAGTCAGGAGAGACTATTGACACACTCGAGGCACTCAGACTTGCCAAGAGATGTGGATCAAAGGTTCTGTCCATAGTCAATGTAAAGGGATCGACCATCGCCAGAGAGAGCGATTACGTCCTTTATACACATGCCGGTCCTGAGATCGCAGTTGCAAGTACCAAGGCATATTCGGTACAGATGGCTGCAATGTATCTCATTGGATGCAGACTTGGCTATGTCAAGGGTATATACTCTGAGGACAGGGCAAAGGCATTCATCAGACAGCTTCAGGGCGTTATCCCGGTGATAGAGGAGACACTCAAGCAGGCAGATGAAGTAAAGACAGTTGCAAACTATATAAAGATGGCTCCGGATGCATTCTTCATAGGAAGAGGACTGGATTATACACTGTCACTGGAAGGTGCACTGAAGCTGAAAGAGATTTCTTATGTTCACGCTGAGGCTTATGCGGCAGGGGAGTTAAAACATGGAACGATAGCACTCATAACTGAGAACGTTCCGGTCATAGCTTTGGCTACACAGGAATCTGTATACGGAAAGATGATTTCCAATATACGCGAGGTTAAGGCAAGAGGCGCATACGTCATTCTTGTCAGCATGGATGAAGAGTACAATGATAAAGATGTATGTGACAAACACATATCCATACCAAAGCAGGATGGATTGTTCACGGTATTTTCGGCTGCTGTCATCCTGCAGCTTATAGCGTATTACACGTCCGATGCAAAGGGGTTGGACGTAGATAAGCCACGTAATCTGGCAAAGTCAGTTACAGTAGAATAATTGACTCCGGGACTTACATGGATATCGTGCGATAAATATCGGAGGGTTTTATATGAGTGATAAGATGTATTTGTGTGATGAGTACAAATTGTACTTTAAGATTGAAGACGATGTAGAGGTTCTTCACAATGAGGTAGAGCTGTACAATGCTCAGTTTGTGGGCAATAATGCGTTCTGCCATGAGGAATATATAGATGGTCAGAGAGCTCTGACATATTCTATTCCAGCCATGACTACCATGAATCAGTTCCTTGAGAAGAAGATACACAAGGATGAGCTGGTTGATCTGATATTCAGTATTGCAGATCAGCTCATGTATCTCAAGGCGAATGATCTGTCCATTGGAAAGGTTATACTGAATAAGGGATATATGTATATAGACTTCCAGAATATGGCTGTTCAGCTCATATTCCTGCCTATAGATAAGCCTATGGACAGATGTAATATGGAGAAGTTTATAAGGGATCTTATGGGCAATATGAAGTTTGCGAATAAGAAGGCATCCGATGCCGGATATGAGCTTATCAAATACTTTGATCACAATCCTACATTTTATCTGTCAGAATTTTATAAGTTTATAACAGACCTGAAGAATGACAATATAGCACATCCTGAGGATGAGCAGGAGCTTATGAAGTCAGCGGGAGTCAGCCCGGTCAATGTGGCTAAGGTAGAGGTTCCTGAGACTCCTCATGTTACAACTTCTTCATTCAAGCTTGCAAAGGAAGTTAAGGATTTCTCATCAAATGATATTGGATTTGATGACAACGATGACGGTTCGACAACAGTTCTCACAGCCAACAACCGTGGCAAGAGCGGCCCTGTCATCATAAGAACCAGAACAGGTGAGAGGATAAGGATCGACAAGCCGATATTCTGTATCGGTAAGTCTACACAGGGAGTTGACTATCAGGTAACTGACAACAATTCAGTCAGTCGCCGCCATGCTTACATTATCAATGTCAACGGCGTGTACTATCTGAGAGATAACAAGTCGACCAACCACACTTACCTTGGTGGCAAGATCATAAGCAGCGGAACGGATATGATGCTCATAGATGGTATCAGATTCAAGCTTGCGAACGAGGAGTTCACCTTCAAGGAGAAATAAAATAGTATATTATACTGGATAAGGAGACTTGTTTATTATTATAATGAGTCTCCTTATTTTATAATAAATCCCCTGCATGGGCGCGCCGGAGTACATGTGGGTAAAGGGGTAATATAAATAGAATGTGAAAAAAGGGGGAGTATCAAAGATTATGAAAAGAAAAGGAAGCTTATCGGGAAGGACACTGTGTAAAAAAGCAGCAACAGTGGTAATGTGTGCAGTGCTGATGCTGACGGCAGGTATTCAGACGACAGGTATTCAGACTGTTAAGGCCAGTACCCTTGACCAGCAGATAGAAGAGGCTCAGAGTGAGCTGGAACAGGTGAAGAAAGATCAGAGTGAAGTGCAGGCTGTATATGATCAGGGCTCTATAGGCTTTGTAGACTGGATGCTTGCGAAGAACGACTTGACAACAAAACAGAAAAATGATCTGGATTGGGCTAAGAATGTCCTGCAGAATGCATGTGAGGAAGATTTCTCCAAGTGGGCTGGTGGAAATAATACAGGTCTTCCGGAATCGAGAAATAACAAGGTTGTTGTTACCGGAGATAAGAAAGACGCCATATCGCTTGAAAACACAAAGGCGACATTTGCGGTATTGAATAAAATTAATTCGTTAAGGGACACAGACGAAAACTATGTCGGGGCAATGAAGAGGAATGCGGCTAAGACTAATTTCTATTTCATGGCGGTGGCACAGTCAGGCGCGGACAGAGGTGCAGGACTCACAAATCATTCACTTCTTCAGGTGTCATGTGAGAATCTGGCGTTTGGATATACTGATCCGGCGGCAGGATGGAACAGTGAGAAGGCATCTTTTAACAAGATAAGGGATGAGCTGGGATATTCATCCATAACTTCGCAGAGTCAGCTTACAGCTGTTGAACAAAAGGCGGATTCGGAGGGAGTCACGGTTGGACATTATACCAATATGTTCTGGGCAGCAGATCAGGTGATGGGAGTCGGATTCACACTCTATGGCAGGTATGGCAATACTTCATGCTTCAATGCAAGCAAGCTTTCAAACTATACTAGCAAATATGAGGTGTACACAATAGCTGAATTTGAGAAGCTGTTTGATGAATATTATGAGACTGTAGATCCGGAGAAGTGGCAGAAAAAGGTGGATGCAGCGCAGGCCAAGCTGGATAAGCTGCTTGGACAGCGGTATGATGCATGCACGGAGCATGTGTATGGTGAAGGTGTGAAAAAAGAGGCCACATGTACAGAGACAGGTGGAACAGTATACACATGCGCTAAATGTGGCTACAAAAAGATAGAGGATGAGGTCCCGGCTCTTGGGCATAGCTTTACAGATGGCGTATGTACGAGATGTAAAGTAACAGGACCAAAGACGATGTACGTGTACTGGAGATTATCGGAAACTGCTTCATCAGCCACATATGATCAGGAGTTCGAAGTAGGAAAGAATATAGAGACATACATATCTTTCTCGACGGCATCAGATAGCAAATCCGATGACAAATTCGTGTTTGATATAGCAGACCCGTCTATTATTTCGTATACCCCTTCGTCTAACTATGCTGGAACATTCCATATGAATAAGATAGGTGAGACGACGGTTACTGTATATCCGGTCGTGAATCCGGATATGAAGAGGGTAATCACTGTGTCGGTAACAGATGTGGGTGGTCATGACTATGTAATAAGTCAGGCAGAACCGGGATCTGGAGAGACAGAAAAAATTTGTTCAAAGTGCGGGACGACAAAAACGGTGACAATCCCGACGGCAATAACACGTACTGTATGGTGGAGTGATAGTAATGGATATTACAAGCCTGCTGATGTGGAAGTAGGTGATGAGATCAATCTGGAAGTAGATTATGCACCAACGAAGGTCGACAACTCTGAGTTTATAGTTACATCATCGGATGAAGGTATTGTAAAAGTGAGTGATCCGGAATCTTCTTATAGAAGATATGATGCTAAGCTTACGGCGGTCGGAACAGGTGATGTAACCATAAGAATAGTTCATAAATATGACAGCTCAATTTGTCAGGAATACACGTTCAATGTGGCAGATCAGGGGGGACATGAGTATGTCATATCAGAGGCAGATGAGGGTGAAAGCCAGACAGTAGAGACGTGTTCAAAGTGCGGATATGAGAAGATCGTGTCACTTCCTACCAGTATCAGATATGTGTATTGGCAGGAGAAGGACAGCGATAACAGGACTACTTCACCAAGTGAGTATGAAATTGGAGCGGAACTGAGTATAAATATAATGGATTGGCCAACGAGAGCGGACATACATGAGTATGCGGTTACATCGTCGGATGAGACTGTTGTAAAGGTGAATGAAGTGTCTAGGACTGCGGCATCACTTTCGGCAATCGGCAACGGCGTTGTAACGATTACGGTTGCCAGTAAATATAATCCGTGGGTGAAGGCTGAGTATGAACTTGATATAACAGAGATAGGCGGACATTCATACACTGCGGAAATAGTAAATGATGAAACTCTTGCACAGGCTGCGACCTGTACAACTGCTGCGAAATATTATTATTCCTGTGATAACTGTGGAAGAGTGAATCGCAAAAAGACATTTACACACGGGGATAGCCTGGGACATGATTACGCCCCAAAGTATGAGTGGTCAGCAAATGGCAACACTTGCAAGCTGGTTCTCACCTGTACCAGAGATTCGAGTCATGTGATCAGTGAACCGATGACTGTAACAAGCAAGATAACGCAGGCATCCTGCGAGAACGATGGTGCAAAGGTGTGTACAGCAAAATGCACGCTGAATGGCAAGAGTTATCAGAGTACCAAGAAGATAGCCATTGGTGCATTGGGACATAGATGGGATTCAGGCGTGGTTAAGAAAAAAGCTTTGTGTGCAGCAGAAGGTCTGATCAGATACACATGTGAGCGATGCCAAAAGACAAAGGATGAGAAGACAGAGCCACTCGGACATACCCAGGGAAAGGCTGTGTATGAGAATGTAAATCTGGCTACATGTCAGGCTGAAGGCAGCCGAGACAAGGTTATATACTGCACCATGTGCAAGGCAGAACTCAGCAGGACTACTGAGATTCTTCCAAAGACAGACCATGATAGAACGCTTGTAGGAGAGAAGAAAGCTACCTGTATGGGCGGCGGATATACAGGAGATGTTGTCTGCAACATGTGTGGTGAGATTTTTGAAACCGGTACAGCAACAGACCCAGTCGATCACAGCTACACAGCAAAGAAAACAACTGCACGATATCTGAAGAAGGCAGCAGATTATGATTCTCCGGCAGAGTATTACTATGCATGTGTATACTGTGGAGAAAAGGGTGAGACTAGCTATGCGTATGGCTCAAAGCTCACGCGTAAGAGCATATCGTCAGCAAAGGTTACACTTAACAAGACAGAATATACATATGATGGTAATTCGAAGAAGCCGGCTGTAACAGTAAAGCTTGGCGACAAAACGCTGGAGAAGGATACAGATTATACGGTTTCATACAATAAGAACAAAGCAGCCGGAACAGCAGAGGCTGTAATTATAGGCGCTGGCACATATCAGGGACAGAAGACGATCAATTTTACGATCAAAAAGGCGCCAAACAGCATAACGCTGAAAAAGCGCAGCTACAGAATAGAGATGTCAACCAGCTCGAAGAGAATATCTATTTCACAGAGCGTGAGCGCACGTGCCGGAAAGCTCAGCTACAGCTCGGATAACAAAGCTGTAAAGGTAGACTCTGCTGGAACAATAACGATCGCAGCCCGGTATATAGGCAAGGCAAACATCACCGTATATGCTGGAGATTCGAATCATGTGAAGGTGAAGAAGATAATACCTGTTACTGTCAGCCCGAAGATACCAGGTATAAGCCAGATAAAGAGCCCATCGGCTAAGTCTGTAAGATTAAAGTGGGGAAAGATAAGCTGCGCAGATGGCTATCAGATCCAGTATTCAACAACATCAAACTTTAAAAAGGGTACATATGCATTCACGGTGTTAAGCGGTGGAAGCAAGACGACTGCGAGTCTTGGAGCAAAGCAGCGGATTAAAGGCGGAAAAACATATTATGTAAGGGTTAGAAGCTTTTCAAACAAGTTTGGCACAAGATGCTACTCAGCATGGAGCAAGACAAAGTCAGTCAGGGTGAGAAAGTAGCCGGAGATAACATATATATAAAGCTCAGCCTGTGTGATGGATTCAGTAGAAATCACACAGGCTGAGCTTTTCTTAATGTATATTCTTAAGACACATTCTTAATGTATATAGTTACTCGGCGGTCTCGCCACCCGAGGAGATATCGCCTTCGTCTGAACTGTCCTCGCTTGAGCTGTCAGAGCTGTCAGAGCCTGAGCTCTGCTGGGAACCCTCTATTGCAAGCATGGATGCATCAACCTGGGACAGCCCCGCCGGGTCAGCACAGTAATAGTCACCGTCATCGGTTATCTTCACAGAGACCACAACAGGACTGCGGTAATCCATGTCTGCGGCTTTATTCTGAAGGATATCCGACACGCCCTGGGCAAATTCTTTCTCGTAATCTTCCTTTGTGGTGTTGTTGAAATCGCCGGCGCTGATCTTCTTGTTATAGTCGTCGATATATGCGAACACATCGTCAAATGCCTGATTGAGAATGTCCATAGGATACACGGTCACGTCCACATAGTAGTCGCTTCCGTTCTTATAGGCTCTTGACACCTCGTATTTGGCCTTGGAGTAGATGACCTTTGCGGTCTCGTCAAATATAGCATCCACCTCGTCTGTCTCTGCGTTGTTCAGTGAGTAATGATTGATGAGCTGGCCGGCCAGATAATCTATGCTGTCGCTGTATATGGCTGAGGCGTCCTCCTCGGAGCCGTCGTTGTCCTTCACGTATCCGTCAAAGCTTCCTTTGTAGTTGACGTCGAGAATGTTCTGCATGTATGTCTGATAGGTGGTCTTCTTGCGGTGAAGACAGCCTGTGAGTGATGTCATCACGAGGGTTGCCGCGAGACCTAATATGACAAGTTTTGAATGGTGTTTCATCTATATGATCCTCCGTAAAATTTAAATTCAATGAGCAGTTACAATATAGCATAAAAAAAGTGGTTTGTAATCATAAAAGGTAAAAATACTTTGCTTACAGAATTATGTGTGCTATAATTACGGAGTATCTACAATAGGATTAGTTTTTCGGAGGTAAGGTCATGGCAAAACAGGTAGAAGATGTTGTAACTGACGATAGAGTAGAATCACTGAAGACAGTGAAGTTTGGTGGATATGATAAGGCATCCGTTGATTACTATATTGATGAACTTAAGGAAAAGCACAATAAAGAAGTAGAGGAGCTTAAGGCGAACGTCAACAAGCTCAGCGAGGCTGTTCTGAGTCTCAAGACCATGAGAGAGGTCAATATGACAGAGTCTTCCAAGACCATAGAGACTCTCAAGAAGACCAATTCAGAGCAGGAGAGCGAGATAGAGTCACTCAAGGAGCAGATCAATGCATACAAGCAGAGAGAGCTTGAGAATGCAGGAAGATACGAGTCAATATCAAGAACACTTCTTGAGGCTCGTGAGAGCGCAGACGCACTGATCGCACAGACTGAGAAGGAGTGCACAGACAAGAAGAATACTATAACTGCAGAGCTCGAGGCATACGAGACAGATGTCAAGGAGAGATGCACAAAGCTCCAGACAGATACAGAGATACAGTGCCAGCAGATGTATGATCAGACCGAGGCAAAGTGCAACAGCATGAAGGATGAGGCATACTCAGAGGCAGAGAAGACAAGAAATAAATCTCACGCAGATGCAGAGGCTCTGTCGGCAAAGACAGATTACGAGTGCAAGGTTATGAGAGAGGAAGCTCAGAAGGATGCTGCCAATACAAGAAATGCAGCCACAGATGATGCAACCAGACTTCGCAACAATGTGAAGAAGGAGTGCGAGAGCGTAAGCAGATATATGTCAGATCTTCTGTCATCACTGGACAATGTTATTTCTGCATGTGCTTCAACAAAGGATGTTGCCGACAAGGCATTTACCGGACTGAAGAGCGAGGCAACTGCTATGGTTAGTGATGCTGAGGATGCACAGTAGTAATATATGATATATGGTAACATGAAACTTTTCTATGTGATGGGACATAGGAAAGTTTTATGTGCATTAAGGGGTAAATAATATACGGGGTGTATAATAATGGGATAAAACTGCACTTGTGCAGTGGATATATGGAGAGATATTTATGGAGATAAACAGACTTAGTGGTTATTCAGATTTTCTGGGAATAGTTGAATATCCTGCGGTTGTGTTCTGCGAGGATGGTGAAGTCCTCAGCATAAACAATGCCGCAGTTAAGATCGTGGGTTCGGATGTTGAATCCATTGCCATGGAGCCGGATAAGTTTATGGTCAGCGATGAGTTCTGGCCGACACTTGACGACAAGAAGGCTATCATATGGCACAGACTTGGACTTATAGTTAACGACAAGGACAGATATGTAGTCAGTGGATTTGTCAACCAGTTTGAATATGGTGACAAGAAGGCGTATATGGTATTGTTTGAGCTTCGATCAGACGTTACGATAGGAAGCGTGAGTCTTGAGAGGATCATAAACCATATAGGCGTTATAGCTCTGTATCTGTATAAGCCGGAGGGTGTATGGAGAACGAGATACGTATCTAAGAACATATCTGAGTATGGATATACAGATGGCAATGTCTACAGTGGGCTGGTGGGACTCAGCGACCTGCTCCCTAAGAGTGATTATGATCTTCTGATCGGACAGCTCTACAAGGTTCAGAATACCGGAGTGGATGATTTTGAGATGGAGACTAGGATCGTATCTGCTCACAGAGATATAAATAAGATGAGACTTAAGTGTCACATCGTGAGAACCACAGATGGCGACATGGATGGAATAGAGCTCCTGTTCATAAAGGACAAGGAGACCGGATACAATGAGGATCAGGCGGCGTATATATTATCTGCCATGTCTAAGATCAAGAGCTTTGTCATGGTACAGCAGTACGAGAATGGCAGACCGATCTTCAAGTATATAACCCCGAACGCCAAGCAGATGGGAATAAATGTGGATGCCATCAAGCTTGGTGACAGACTCATAGAGGATTATATCCATCCGAAGGACAGAAGCAGGGTTATGGCGAATGTCAGAAACGCCACGAAGCGCGAGGACAAGGACTACGAGGAAGAGTTCAGGATAGTCAACGACAGAGGCGAGGTTATCTGGGTGAAGTCCCAGAGCTCTGTGACACAGGCGGCTGATAACACATACACGGTTGAGTATTTTATATCTGATATTACGGACAAGAAGGCTCTTGAGAACAGTGTTGAGCGCGCTAAGAAGGAGTTCGATGACAAGCTCTCATACATTATGAAGACAAATACCCAGTCGGATGAGGAAAGGAATCAGATAGATACCGAGAAGTGGACTCTGATAACGAAGGCGTTCTCTGCACTCACAGGACTTTATACAACTATCATAGATCCTGTGGGCAAGAAGATGGTTGAGCCGGCCGGCCCTCAGAAGCATATGGGTTATTTCTATGATATGTTT
>OLWK01000865.1_pt1 | contig 15562 bp, 11 predicted proteins | sample 1674141 | NCBI WGS metagenome assembly OLWK01 (sample SAMEA103958148, study PRJEB25191) | human gut metagenome | reverse complement strand
AACATGAAAATAGGAGATAAACACCTATGATTAGTGTTTACCTCCTACTCGATTTAAGAATAAGAGAGTTTTGACACGCCCTCTTAGCTGCCTTTTCTGTCCTTACGCTCACAGTACCTCTCGCATTGAGCGCATATATCATATCCAAGCATAGCCCCGAGCATAAAGTCCTCCTCAGGCGTGAGCAGGTTGAGAGGTCGTGTTGCAATCATGCGTATGGCGTTAAGACACTCCTCTCTACCGAAATACAAATTAAGGCGGTCGCTGCCAACCGGCTGGATAACGTATTTGATGTTTTGGCTTTCCAGTCGGCGGATTGCAACGTCCTCGTATTGCTTGTTGAAAGTGAAGAGTACCATACGGCGCACTCCCTTCTTATATTCGTAGATATGGTTCATCAGAACCTTCATGTCTACTGGTACTGCTGTGGATTGCTGCATGATTGATAACTTGGTTTTATGTGTTAATACTAACTGTTGGGTATGTTGATTAGAGGCTTGGCTTTATTTCGGCTACCCAGTTGTCTATGCGCTCGTCTGTCTTGCTGTCCTCGTTCACCTCGTCGAGAGCCAGACCCACGAACTTGCCGTCAACAACCGATTCGGAGTCGTCGAATGTATAGCCATCCGTAGCAACTGCACCTATAACGTTGGCGCCAGCCTGCTTTACGGCATTGTATATCTCTAACATTCCGCCTACGAAGGTGTCAGGATACGACTCGGAGTCGCCGCAGGCAAAAAGAGCTACAGTCTTGCCGCTAAGGTCGGCGTTCTTGATAACCTTCAAGCCGTCATACCAGTCGTCCTGCACCTCGCCTGCACCCCAAGTGGATGTACCGAGGATAAGGTTGTCGTTGTTGGCGATAACGCTGTCGTCAAGGTCGGTTACGTTGATAACGTTGTCCACACCCAATTTTGCTCCAATTCTGCCAGCGAGGTCTTCACAAGTGCCTGTGCTTGAGCCATAGATAATAACAGTTTTCTTCATAATCTTTAGTTGTTTTTATTTATGTAAGTGTATGGTTAAAGCCGTTGGTTTTAAGTAGGTGTTCAAAATTAGTTTATACTATCCATGTAGGGCAATTCAATATAAACTAATTCTGAACACCTACTTAACTGTTGCAAAGTTAGCTTGGTTTCAACTTCCATACAATACCTAAATACGATGATTATTTACATGGTTATCATGATTAATGTTTTTATTTTTTAACCACTCATTCTATCATTATTTGGGTGGCGAATAGCTGTAACGTGCTGATATATTATAAGATACAAGCGTGATGGGTGGCGGCTCGTGGCTGCCATCTATCATTAATCTAACACTACAGGCTCACAAAGAATATGGAGTGGCGGATGTGTAAGTTGCGGTTTATTGGGGAGAAGCTTGGACAAGAGTACTTGTTGATATTTTAAGACAAGAGAACATGAGGACAAGGGACTGGGTGTAGACTGCTTGGGAAATATGAGAACATGAGTTTGGTTGGGCTTGCAGCCCAACACTCGCAGCTTGCGTTATGCCCTCTTATGGAACGGCGAGCTCCTGCTCGCCGAGCAAGCGAGTGCGGCATCGCTGCAAGAGGCATCGCGCGAACATTTGGCGGAGGCCTGGGGCGAAGCACTGTAGCTCACTTTGCTCGCAAAGTGAGGGGGGCGAATATTGCGGCGGCCAAGCACGAGCTAAAAATCCAACGAAGATATGCCCCAGAGCGCTGGCTATATTCGCTACGTGTTCGTGGCCCTCACTTTGCAAGCAAAGTGAGCTACAATGCTGGCGCCTCAGACCTTCGCCGAATGTTCGCGCAGCGCCTCTTGTTGCTATGCCGCACCTGCTATGCTAATTTGCAGATGATGGTTGGGCTCGCGTTAGAAAATAATCCGAAATCAGGAAAATCTCACAAATAATAGTTAACTTTGTCGGGAAAGGAACTGAATGCCAGCGGGTAAACAGCGAGAACTTGCTTCGCTAACGATGTGAGTAATGTATAGGCCGCTTGGAATATGGCATGCTCAGTCCTATATATTATATATAATGTGTATCAACATCAATCTATAAACAATAAATCCAACCTTAATGATGACACCTTACTCTGATATCCGTAAGAAGTTAATCGGCGCAACCATCTGCTGCTTCATCGTGGGCGGCGGGCAAGGCCTTGTTGCGCAGAAAGTCATCTTCCCCCAGCAACAGCAGGCCAGCACGGCGTCGCTCGTTGTTGGCGATGGCACATACATCCTTAAAAACAATTTGCTCTCCGCCCGCTTTGTCAAAGATGGAGACAAACTCATTTTTGGCGGTTGCGAAGAAATGAACCTCAAAGCAGGCACTGATCTTTTCAAGGTGGTGCTTGGCGACGGCACGTCATTTACGTCGTCAGACATGACCCTTGTCAGCGTTGAAGAGGAAACGCTGACAGGCAAGGCCGATGCCGTGAAGGGTTCCGACCGCTTCGACGGCAAAGCCATCAAAGCCGTGTTCAAGAAAGATCGGCTCAACGTCACGTGGCACGCCGTTTTGCGCGATGGCTCACACTATCTTCGCACCACGCTTGAAGTGACAGCCGATAAAGACCAGGCGATGCAGTCCATCACGCCAATGCTCTACGTCGTCGACAACAATGCGGCCAAATCCGTCCCTGTGGTGGTTGGCAACACGCGCGGCGCAGTGTTGGCAAGCGACAAGATTTTTGCAGGACTGGAAACACCGATGGGCGTGAACTCAACGCAGGTGGCCAATGCGGGCATGGACTCGTTTAATCCCAAAGGGTGGAACTCTGGCTCGTTTGTTTGGGCTCCCGGTGAGGAACTTCCCCAGGCTATCCGGGAAGCAGACCTCAAGGTGGACAACGTCAGTGTCTCGCCCGACGATGTCATGGGCGCACGCGGCTATGTGTCGTTTCGCAAGACAGGCAAACAGACCCTCACGTTCCAATATACAAGTGGCAACCACCGTCTTGACATTGTCGGGGTCGACGTGGTGGACGGCACAGGCAAGGTGCTTGCAAGTGACTATCATAGCGGCTTCACTGGCGGGCAGAAGAGCAACAACGTCTATACGCTCGACATTCCGCAGACGGGCGCTTATGTGTTGCGCTATTTCGTGGCAGGCACGAAGCGTAGCGATTTCAGCAGTAACGGCACAGTCACCTTCAGCCAGAAAATTGCGGTGCCGGTTGTCATCTACGACTTGATTGCCGACGACCTGCCGAAGGCAAGCGTGAAAGCCCAGACTTTGGCTGGAGAGACCGCTGGCAGCGAGGAGACCGTCATCTACGACCGCAACGACTGGAAGGTGAGCGTTGACGGATGGAACAACGACAACGGCACCGGCAAGGCTGAAGCCATTATTGACGGCGACGCCAACACTTACTGGCATTCGCATTATGACGACAACACCAACAAGGCGATGCCCCACTGGTTTATGGTGGATATGCAGCAGTCGCAACCTGTGGAATACGTGGGCTTCGTCGCGCGCCAGGCGGCTGTTGGCGTGAACGGACATATCAAGGACTATGAGATTTTGGCTGGTGATGATGCCAACAAACTGACGAAGCAGATGGCAGGCACGCTGACCTATTCCCTGGGAGAAGTGTGGGTGAAATTGCCAGCGAAGATCAATGCCCGTTATGTGAAGGTCGTCATCAAATCCTCACAGAATGGTGCCGTCTTTGCCTGTGTTGCCGAGTTCCGTGTGGCCTCTGGCAACCCGATGGCAGATGTTGCCTTGACCAGATTTGAAGTTGACGACGAGGTGCTCCGCGCCTGGACGCCAGATACTTGGACGGCAGTGGCCGATGCCGACATCCCTTCGCGCGTGAAGGAACTCGATGAGGCATACCCCAATGTTCTGGAGAAGAAGATGGACGTTAACTTCATCGAGAGCAACGGAACGCTGACCACCACCTTCGCTTATGCCAGCGGCGCCAACCGCCTCAACATCGTTGGCGTGGATTTGCTGGATGCGAGCAACAACGTGATTGCCTCAGACTATCATGTGGGCTACACAGGCACGTCTAAAGAAAGCAACACCTATAGCCTCTGGATTCCGCAGAAGGGCAAATGCACCTTGCGCATGTTGGTGTCGAAGAAAAACGATGCCATGACTTCCTCTGGCAGTATCACGCTGAACTATACCAAGGTCGACACGCTCCACATGCTTGCCCCGACAGAGGTGCCCATGCAGGGTTATTGGCGGCGCAACACCACGCTGAAGCAGGGAAAAACATGGAATGTCAGTTCCGTGGTCGGCCTGGTCGCTCCTGGGCAGCAGCGCCGCTCGTTCTTGGCATACAGCGAGCGCGAGCGTGCAGTGCCTTGGCGTGCAATGCCAGTTTATATTTCCTGGTATGAACTGAACATCAACCGCAACAATGCCAAGGGAAATGGCGGTGTGTATGGCACCAAGGGCGATTACACTGGCAATATGACCGATGCACAATGTGCCGACGTCGTCAAACATTGGAAAACCGATTTCTATGACAAATACGGCAAGAAACCCGTTGCCTTCGTCTGGGACGACGGTTGGGACGAATACGGCACGTGGACTTTCAACGGCAACTTCCCCAATGGATTCACGGCGGAAGACAATCTGGCAAAACAAATGGGCGCAGGCATCGGTGCCTGGCTCGGACCAGTTGGCGGCTATGGCGCCAGCGGCACTTACCGCCGCAACTACTGGAAGGGACAAGGCGGCATGCAGCTCAGCAACGACAAATATTATGACTACTTTGTGAGATGTTGCAACGACATGATTGAGAAGTATGACTTCCGCTTCTTCAAGTTCGACGGCATCAGTGCCCAGTTCTCCGCCGTAGGTCCCGACCTGACCGACACCGGACTTGAAAACTGCGAGGCCATCATCAGCATTGAGAACGACGTGCGCAAGAAGCGGCCCGACATCTTCTACAATACCACTGTGGGAACGTGGGCTTCGCCTTTCTGGTATCACGTTACCGATGCTACATGGCGCCAGGAGAATGACTATGGCGAAATCGGTGTGGGCACCGACCGTGAGAAATGGATCACCTATCGTGACCGCCTTGTTTATCAGAATTATGTACAGCGTTCGCCACTTTGCCCCATCAACACGTTGATGACCCACGGGTTCATCCTCTCCAATTTCGGCAACGTGTCTAAGGATATGAGCTACAATGGCGTGGTGCGCGAAATGCGTTGCGCCTTTGCTTGCGGTTCGGGCATGGTGGAACTCTACAACGACTATGCGCTGATGAACAGCATCAAGAATGCCAAGGGACAGAAGGGCAAACTCTGGAAGGAACTTGCCGACTGCATGGACTGGCAAGAACGAAATGCCGATGTCTTGCCCGACGCACACTGGGTGGGCGGCAATCCTTGGGATGGCACCACTGCCAATATTTATGGATGGGGCGCCTGGAACGGTAAGAAGGCCACGCTCGCATTGCGCAACCCCGACACCAAGGTGCGTATGCTGAAAACGACCCTTCGCAAGGCGCTCGACATTCCAGCGTATATCAAGACCACGGTGACCCTGAGTAGTTCCTTTGCCGATCAGGTGATTGGTGAGCGCGGTTTGCGTGGCGTGGAAATGAATGTGCCCATTGACATCGACAAAGAAATCACCTTCACGTTGCCTGCCTCCACCGTCTTTGTGTTTGAAGGAATTGACAACGGCAACTTCGATTTCCCCACCACGGGCATTGAAGAGTCGGCAACCGTTGCAGATGGAATTGAAGGCAATGACATTGTCTATGACATGAGTGGCCGCCGCCTCCATACGCCTCGAAAGGGATTCCCCGTGATTGTTGGTGGAAAGAAGGTCATCAAGTAAGTTCCTAAATGTCTGAATAAAATAAAAGCTGTCTGTTTCACCTCCTTTGCTGGAGAAGGGAAATAGACAGCTTTTTTATTTTGTTGTTGCGGTGCAGCACACCTTGAAATGTAAATATTGGCCTCAGGTGGCGTGACAATGAATAGGGGTGTCTGTTTGCTCAGCCTTTTTTCCTTATTACTATGCCTTTATTGCTTATGGCCAAACAGATGTTCTATCTGTCTGTCAAAGTCGCTAAAAATCTCTTGATCTTGGATGATGCGAAACTTGTCATATTCTGTGAGGGCTTTTTCTACTGCTTGCTCATGTGAAATACGACCATTATCAGGTAAAACAGGACGGCTATTCAGATTTATGTACTTTTGCAAGAGGTATGCCCAATCAGTCATGCTCATAAGAATATGATCCTCAGCTCTTTGTTCGGCAATATCAATGAAGGCATTGCTTAGTCGGTTCAAGGAATCAACTTCCTTTTCGCTTAGATAGTTCTTGGCTATCGTCACGTCAGACTTTATGATTCTGCCGTCTGGAGCATTCTTCCATGTTGTCAGTCCCATGTGAGGACGTCCTGCATCTGCACGGTCATAGATAATCTCAGCAGCAGTCTGCTTGGTGACAGCATAGTGCATCATATTTTGTACCATCTTGAAAAAGAGGCGAGTCTCTTCCGCGTCTTTGTCGTAGTCTGAGCTGCACTCACTATAGATATCCGTTATTTTCTGGTAATATCGACGTTCGCTTATACGAATTTCGCGGATTCGGTCAAGCAAATCATCAAAGTAATCTGCGCCAAAGACATTCTTTCCCTTTAGTCGTTCGTCGTCCAATACAAATCCCTTGGTAAGATATTCCTTCAGTATGCTGGTAGCCCAGATACGGAACTGTGTTGCCTCATAACTGTTCACACGATAACCTACAGCAATCACTACATCCAAGTTATACATTATCACCTCACCAGACCATTTGTCCGTAGTCAACAAAACTTTTTTGTAAGCATCGGACAAATGGAGTTCTCCGCTCTCTTCAATTTGCGTCAGATGATAACTGATGTTCTGTTGAGTCACGCCGAACAGCTCTGCCATCTTTTGCTGAGAGAGCCAGAAGGTATTGGTGTCAAAGATGACTTGTACCTGTACATTGCCTCGCCTGCCTCTATACATCAGTATGGACGATTCCATGCTCCTTATCGCCACATCAGGAGTCATTGTAGAACTGAAATACTGCTGAGCTGCCTTCACCATTTCCTTTTTCTGATCAGCATTCATCGCCACAGCCATGCTGGCAGCACGAGACAGGCGAATGCTTACGACCTCTCGCATAGCTCCGCTTCCTAGTTCTGTTATTTCGGTAATTTCCGCAAAGTGCTCGCCAAGGTGGTATCCCTTTTGCGAAGTCCACGCTTCTGCCTTGGCAATGACACGTTCGAAATTCCAGTATTTGCCATAGCCCATTACTCGTGCCAATTTGCGCGAGTTCCACCATTCTTTTCCATCGGCATCAACCTCACGTATTTGTTCGAAGGGTGATTGGAGCTCAGGAATGTTGTTTGTATGTTGATTTTTATTTGTCATAAATGGCTGTCAGGATTATATTTATATAATTACAGGCTGTACCTTGGCAAAGTATTTATAAGCTGCATATCTGCAAGGCATTCAGACGGATTTGATGCCCTGCCCTCAGTTCGCTCTGTATTTGAACATCTACTTACTGATTGCAAGTATACTAAAAATGCCGATATTGAGGAAATGTCAGTCATGTTTTTTTCTAATCGGGGTGATGATTTCGTCAAATCTTAGAATTACTTAACCAGCCAACTTCTTCCCGTACAAAAACTTTTACCTACTTTTGTGGCTGCGGCGGAGTTCGCCGTTTCAAAAACCTTTTAGAATAGAAACAAATGAAAAAGAATTTGATGGCTTTGGCAGTCGCCTCGATTGCCTTGACTTTCTCTTGCACTGGCAACAAGACGGCGCAGGATGCTTCTGAAAACGACTCAACAAACGTTGCTGACAGTGTTTCGGCTGCTAACAACGAATTGGATTTGGCAACTGTTGCTGGAACATACGAAGGTGTGCTTCCCGCAGCCGACTGCCCGGGAATTAAAACGGTGCTCACCGTTAATGCCGACAGCACCTATCAGTTGCGCCAGGATTATATCGACCGCAAGGACGCTCACGACGAGGCAAGCGGCGTTTTGCATGTGCTCGACGGCCGTTTGCTGATGCTTGAACGCCCCTCAAGCGGTGAACGCTCTTATTATAAGGTGAAGGACGACAGCCATCTGGTCATGACAGATTCTCTCGGCAACGAGCCAGAAGGCGAAACGGCCAAGTTTTATATTCTCGAGAAGAAGTGAACTACCGCTGAACTAAAGACTTAGGGAGGTTAAATGTGTTCCCTGAAATAACCAACAAAAAGGAGGCAGACACCGCAAAGATGTCTGCCTCCTTTATTGTTTGCGAGGCGTTGTAGGTAATGGCTCAAGTTGTTCTCTTTACCATTATATTACAAAGTCCTCTGGCATTGTTCGGATGAGATTAGTGGGCGCAAGCGCAGCACGGTTTCAGTTGCTGGAAGAAGTCGTTGCCCTTGTCGTCGACGAGGATGAAAGCGGGGAAGTCTTCAACCGTGATTTTCCAAATGGCCTCCATGCCGAGTTCTGGATATTCCACGCATTCGATGCTCTTGATGCTGCTCTGCGAGAGAACGGCAGCCACGCCACCGATGGTGCCGAGGTAGAAACCGCCGTGCTTCTGGCAGGCATCGGTCACCACCTGACTGCGGTTGCCCTTGGCAATCATCACCAGGCTGGCACCCTTGCTCTGGAACTCATCGACATACGGGTCCATACGGTTGGCCGTTGTTGGGCCCATGCTGCCGCAAGGATAGCCCTCCGGCGTCTTGGCTGGTCCGGCGTAGAGAATCGGGTGGTTCTTGAAGTATTCCGGCATTTCCTCGCCAGCATCCAAACGCGCTTTCAGTTTGGCGTGGGCGATGTCGCGAGCCACGATGATGGTGCCCTTCAAGCTCACGCGTGTGCTGACAGGATATTTCGTCAGTTCGGCACGCACAGCATCGATGCCCTTGTCGAGGTCGATTTCGATGCCCTTCGCGCCTTCGCCCGGCTTGCGGTATTCCTCAGGGATGAGTTCAGAAGGATTGGCGTCCATCTTTTCAATCCAGATACCATCTTTGTTAATCTTCGCCTTGATGTTGCGGTCGGCCGAGCAGCTAACGCCCATGCCGATGGGGCAGCTTGCGCCGTGGCGAGGCAGACGTACGACGCGGATGTCGTGTGCCAGATATTTACCGCCAAACTGTGCACCGAGGCCGATTTTGTATGCCTCCTTGAGCAGTTTTTCTTCGAGATCGATGTCGCGGAAGGCGCGTCCCGTTTCGTCGCCCGTTGTTGGCAGGCTGTCGTAGTATTTGATAGAGGCGAGCTTCACCGTCAGGAGGTTCTTCTCAGCGCTCGTTCCGCCGATGACAAAAGCGATGTGGTATGGCGGGCAGGCAGCCGTTCCGAGGCTCTTCATCTTTTCAACGAGGAAAGGCAGCAGTGTGCCTTCGTTCTGGATGGTGGCCTTCGTCATGGGGTAGAAGTAAGTCTTGTTGGCCGAACCGCCGCCCTTGGCAACCATCACGAAGCGGTATTCGTCGCCTTCAGTGGCTTCGATGTCAATCTGTGCTGGGAGGTTGCAGCGTGTGTTCACCTCGTCGTACATGTTGAGCGGAGCGTTTTGCGAATAGCGCAAGTTGTCTTCCGTGAAGGTGTTGTAGACACCGAGGCTCAAGGCTTCTTCGTCTTCAAAGTCCGTCCAGACGCGCTGTCCCTTCTCGCCGTGGATGATGGCCGTGCCCGTGTCCTGGCAGAAAGGCAGGATGCCCTTCGCAGCTGTTTCGGCGTTGCGAAGGAATTGCAGGGCTACGTATTTGTCGTTTTCAGAAGCTTCAGGGTCTTCGAGAATCTTGGCCACCTGGAGGTTGTGTTCGCGGCGGAGCATAAACTCCACGTCGTGGAAAGCCTGCTGGGCCACCATCGTGAGCGCTTCCTTGCTCACCTTCAGAATGGTTTTGCCTTCAAATTCGGCAGTGCTGACGCCTTCTTTCGAAAGCAGGCGGTATTCCGTTGTGTCTTTGCCGAGCTGGAACATCGGCGCGTATTTGAATTTTGGAACTTGTGCCATGATGTATGTGTGTTTTTTTGTCGGGGCGCACGGGGCGTTCCGGTAGAATATTTAAATTGTTGAGAATGTCTTTAGGTTACTTTCCCCATTCAGAAGGATTGCTGCGCCACTGGTGGAGCAGTTCCACGTGCTGTTCCTTGATGTAGCCAGTTTGTAGCGCCACTTCAACCACAGCTTCGTAGTTGGTCAGCGTGGTGAGTTCCACGTTGGCAGCTTTGAAAGCCTCTTCAGCCACGGGGAAACCGTAGGTGTAGCTGGCCACCATGCCAATCACTTCGCAGCCGTGCTGACGCAAAGCTTCAACTGCCTTCAGACTGCTGCCGCCTGTTGAGATGAGGTCTTCGATGACCACCACCTTCATGCCCTTCTGCAAGTCGCCCTCAATGAGGTTGGTCATGCCGTGGTCTTTGGGTTTTGAACGTACGTAGGCGAATGGCAGACCGAGAGCGTCGGCAACCAAGGCTCCCTGGGCGATGGCGCCAGTTGCAACACCGGCAATGGCATCGGCTTCAGGATATTTCTCAGCCACGATGCGGCTCAATTCCAATTTGACGAAAGAACGCAAAGCCGGGAATGCCAAGGTTTTGCGGTTGTCGCAATAAAATGGTGATTTCCAGCCGCTGGCCCATGTGAAAGGCTGTTCAGGCTGAAGTTTGATGGCTTTGACAGCGAGCAGTTTTTCTGCAAAAATCTTTTCTAACGTACTCATATTATTATTGGTGTTTAAAGTTTCAATAATGATGTCTGGCGGCGGCATGGCGTCAAACGTTCTTGTGCGTTCTGCCAACGCAGAAATCTATCTTCTGCAAAGGTAGTGCAAACCGAGAGCAGAGATGCAAGCTTGCTTGCGGTCTTTGCCGAGGTGCAGCCTATCTTCTGCAAAGGTACTAATTTAATTGGAATGCAAAGCGACATGCGGAAAAATCATCCGACGAAACTGGAATTGCTTGGGAGGATACGGAAAAATCAGTTATCTTTGCAGGTTAATCAGTTTCCATTGCAATAAGTGGATGCGTCCGAGGACGTTTGATATATAGTATTTAGACAACCTACTTATATAAACAATGAGCAATATAGAAGAAGGCATATTCCATCGCACCCGTCTCCTTGTCGGTCCTTCCGTCATGGACGTTCTCTCGTCGGCCCGCGTCATCATCTTCGGTGTTGGCGGTGTTGGTAGCTGGTGTGCCGAGAGCCTGGTGCGCTCAGGCATACGCCACCTCACCATTGTTGATTCCGACCGCGTCTGCATCACCAATGTCAACCGGCAGCTCATGGCCACCACCTCCACGGTGGGGCAGGTGAAGGTTGAGGCATTGCGCGAACGCCTCTTGAGCATCAATCCGGAGGCGGAAATCGAGGTCCTGATGAAAATCTACTGCGAAGAGACCGCTGACGATTTCGACCTCGCTTCCTATGACTATATCATTGATGCCATCGACAGTTTGAAAGACAAAGTGCTACTCATTCGCCGCGCCACCGACACGAAATCCGTTTTCTTCTCCTCTATGGGCGCCGCCCTGAAAATGGACCCGACGAAGATTTCTGTTGCCGAATTTTGGAAGGTGAAGGGCTGCCCGCTGGCTGCTGCGTTGCGCCGCAAATTCAAGCAGTCGAAGCGCCTGCCGCGCCGGAAATTCCGCTGCGTGTTTAGCGAAGAACTCGTTCCCAACGCCGTGGTGGACAACAACTGCGATATAGACACCCTGCCAAATGCACAAGGGGAGGGTGGCGATGCCTGGCGTCCGCAGAAGGCCCAGATTAATGGCACTGTGGCGCACACCACCGCCATTTTCGGTTTTACGTTGGCCGGACTGGTGGTGCAAGACATCTGGAAGAAAACGAACGAGGCCGCTGCGGCCGGAGACCCTTCGGGGCGCTCAGAATCCGAGGACAAGTAAAGGCGCTATTGCCAGCAGCGGGGGAGGAAAACCGCTTCGCTCCGCTGTTAGAATATTTTCCTTCAAGCAGAAAGCATATCTGACGTGAAAACAAACTCTCTGAAAACCAATACCCTTCTGAATATGTTCAACACGATGACGGGAATCATCTTCCCCATCGTGACCTTTCCTTATGCCGCCCGCATCCTCATGCCGGAGGGTATAGGAATCGTGAACTTCCAACTCTCCATCATCACCAACATCGTGTTGCTCACCAGTCTCGGCATCCCCATGTATGCCGTTCGGGAAGTGGCCCGCCACCGCGACGACATTGCGTTGCGCAACAAGACAACGGTGGAGATTCTCTTGCTCAGCGTCATCCTGTGTCTCATGGGATATGTCCTGGTGTGGGCCCTCGGCGCTTTCGTGCCGCAGATCAACCAGAATCTGGGCATCTTCTATGTGCTCAGTCTCTCAATCGTGTTCACCGCCATCGGTGTCAATTGGTTTTACCAGGCCATAGAAGACTTCATGTTTATGACGGTGCGCACCACTATTTTCCGTTTCTGGGTGGTGTTTGGCCTTTTCCTTTTTGTGAAAACCCCCGACGACCTGCTCATCTATGCCCTCGTTATCGTCGGCACCACCGTCGGCAACAACATTATTAATTTCATTCACCTGCGCAAGTTCATCCCCTTGAAGTCCATCCCGTGGCGCGAACTGCGCGTGTGGCGGCATCTGAAGCCCTCGCTCCACATCTTCGTGTTCAACCTCATCACGAGCATCTATCTCAATCTCAACGTTATGATGCTCGGTTTCATGAAGGGAGACGCCGCCGTTGGGTATTACACCGCAGGCAATCGTCTCTCGCAAATTGTGCTTTCCGTGGTGGCCTCCATCAGTACGGTGATGCTACCCCGCTGCGCCAATCTCTTCGAGACTGGGCGTATGGACGAATTTGCTGCCATCTGCCGCAAAACGCTGAGGCTCACGGTGGCCCTCTCGCTGCCCTGCATGATAGGATTGCTCTCTGTGTCTGAGGGTATTGTGGCCATCTTCTGCGGTCCCGACTTTACGCCGGCGGTGAGTGTGCTTTGCTGGACGGCCCCCATCATCCTCTTCATCAGTCTGACCAATATGTTTGGCTTGCAAGTGCTGTATCCGCAAGGCAAGGAGAATATCGTGATTTGGAGTGTGGCTGGCGGCGCCCTCTTTAATTTCCTCATCAACTTTGCCCTCATCCCCCTGTTGGCGCAAGACGGGGCAGCCATCGCCACGTTTGCCGCCGAACTGGTGGTGCTCATCATACAGATCACGTGGGGACGCCGCTTCATTCCTTTTCCCATCATTGAACGTGTCCATCTCCACTATGTCGCCGCCGGTGTTCTCATGGCGATTGCCCTCTGGGCCGTTGGCGGTTGCATGCCCAACGTGTGGATGCAGCTCTTGCTGAGCATCGCCACCGGAAGTATCGTCTACGTCGGCGCCCTGGCCTTTATGCACGATGCTCTTTTGCGCGAGATGGGGCAATATGCCCTTGGACTTGTTAAACGAAAGAAGAAACCATGAAAACACCTTACGACTATCTCATCGTGGGCGCCGGCCTCTTCGGAGCCACCTTTGCCCATCTCATGCGCCAGCGTGGGAAACGCTGCCTCGTGATTGACAAGCGCCAGCACACTGGTGGAAACGTTCATTGCGAACGCATACACAATATCAACGTACACCAATATGGTGCGCATATCTTCCATACTTCCGACGAGGAGGTGTGGCGCTTTGTCACTGGCCTCACGCCGTTCAACCGCTATACCAATTCGCCCGTTGCCAACTATAAGGGCCGCCTCTTCAATCTTCCGTTTAATATGAATACGTTCCACCAGATGTGGGGCGTTGTCACTCCCGAAGAGGCACGCCAGCGTATTGAAAGTCAACGGCAGGAGGCTGTTGAACGAATGAAGGCGCAAGGGGTTGACGAACCTCGGAACTTGGAGGAACAGGCCCTGCTGCTTATCGGACGGGACCTCTATGAACATCTCGTGAAGGAATATACCGAGAAGCAGTGGGGACGTCCGTGCACCCAACTCCCGGCCTTTATCATCAAACGCCTTCCTGTGCGCTTCGTTTACGACAACAACTATTTCAACGATGCCCACCAGGGTATTCCCGCCGCTGGCTATAACGCCCTCATCGACGCCCTCCTTGAAGGAACGGAAGTGCGTCTTGATACCGATTTTCTCCTCCATCGCGAAGCCCTCACCGCTGAGGCTGCGCACATCGTCTATACCGGTCCCATCGACGCCTATTTCAATTATTGTTACGGGGCCCTCGAATACCGTTCCGTTCGATTCGAACATGAGACATTGCAGGAGAGTAACCATCAGGGATGTGCCGTGGTGAACTACACGGCGCATGACGTACCCTTCACGCGGATTATCGAACACAAGCACTTCGAGACCTTCGGCAGTGCCGTCAACGACAACCCTTTCACTGTTATCTCCCGCGAATATTCAACGGAGTGGAAACCTGGCATGGAACCTTACTATCCTGTCAACGACGAGCGGAACTCCGTCCTCTTGGCCCGCTACCAGCAGTTGGTCCAGCAAGAGAAAAATGTCATCTTCGGCGGTCGCCTGGCCGAATACAGATATTACGACATGGCTCCCGTCATCCGCCGCGCCATGGATTTGGCGGCGCGGCAAGCATAACGCCAGCCGTCTGTTGAACTTTCCTCGCGGCATCTGTCGTTCCGGCCTTTATTTCTTATGCCATTTCTTGTGCCTGACAAGCCCTTCCCTTGTTGCTTGGCTCCTCCCTTTCCCTTTGTCGCTTGGCGCCTTATCCCCTTATCTCCAATTCATAATCCCCGATTTCCCCTAAAATCCAAGAAAATCGCCCTCGCGGCAAAAAAAAATCGCCAAAACGCTTGGCCATATCAAAAACACTCCGTATCTTTGCACCCGTTAAGACCGCTATACAGCATCTTAGGAGAGATGGCAGAGTGGTCGAATGCACCGGTCTTGAAAACCGGCGTACTGAGAGGTACCGGGGGTTCGAATCCCTCTCTCTCCGCCAAGGTCAGCGTAACGAGTTGTAAAACAACAAGTTACGCTGATTTTTCGTTTAAGGGTGCGCCAAATCTGCGCCAGAATTTTTCAGGTAATTGAACAAACGTCTTTAATCCACCGATATGATGGCTCTAAAAGATGTTAAAAAAATGTGCTCAAAATTTTGTAACGGCAAGAGTTCTGACATTGTGGGCTACACACCTCCCACTTTACATAAAGGTGTACGTTGGTTTGTAGATTTTACATCATTAGACCCAGCACGAGGTTTAATGCGACGTAAGAGATACTATATCAAAGATAGTCTTAGCGTCTCTGAAAAGAAACGCAGAGCAAGTGAAATCATGGAAGTTCTTACAAAGCAGCTTACCCAGGGATGGAATCCTTGGGTAACAGATGATGAAAGTCGTGGTTTTGTGTATTTTGACAACTGCCTTGAACGCTATCTTGACTATGTTGACCGCATGGACAGAAAGAAAACGCGTCAAAGCTATCGTTCCAGGGTGAATATACTTCGTGAGTTTATTACATCGCAAGTTAACCCCATCAAGTATGCCTATCAATTTGATATTGGCTTCTGTAATGACTTCATAGATTGGATTTATCTTGATCGTGAGAGTTCTCCACG
>OLWK01000858.1_pt1 | contig 15674 bp, 18 predicted proteins | sample 1674141 | NCBI WGS metagenome assembly OLWK01 (sample SAMEA103958148, study PRJEB25191) | human gut metagenome | reverse complement strand
ACGGACATTACGGATGTGGCAGTACTGGATTGCTTCCACAAATTCTTCATGCGTAAAGTTACCGGCAAACGCACGTGCGGAAAAGCTTGTCAGCCCAAGATAAATCGCATCACACCCGCCAGCAACTGCTGCTTTAAGTGATTCCATATTTCCAGCAGGTGCCAGTAATTCTATTTTCTTCATTCTGTTTCTGCCTCCTTTTCTATGATTCTGTATTTTTCAGTCAGTTCTGCTAATGACATATGTGCATTAGCACCTGACGTACTTGGAAGTGGTATGACAGGTACGTTTACACGGATGTACTTATCAAACAGCTGATAAGCTTTTAAACCTGTTGTAAAAATGACATGTACACGTGTCTTAGCAAGAAGACAAGCAATGTCATTAACCTTTACATCTGTAATGGATGCATCTGAACTTCCCTGAATCGAACAGCTTGCAATTACATCCCACAAAGCAACGTGGTGTCTATGACAGAAATCCTTTCTGTCCTTTATCTCTTCCCTGAAGATTGCTTCCATCACTTTCCAGAAACGGTTCTGCTTATGTCCGTAATAAAAATGGTTCTCCCGGGATTTCACCGAGGGCAATGTTCCCAGGATCAGCACCAGCGAATCCGCATCGTACACCGGTGCAAACGTGTGCTCAATATGTTCATATTCCATATTCTTTCGCTCTTTTCATCTCTGACTCATCCTAATCTCCATTCCGCAGACGATTCCTTCCGTCGAAGGAACCGCGAATCAAATTTCAAATTTGATTCTGCGATAAGGGCTGCTTTCTGCTCCTATCTGTCGTGCTCCAGTCTCCACCGGATACACCTGGTAAGGTAATCCACATACTCCTCGTTTTTGCACATTTCCTTGCCGGGCGTATCGGATATCTTCGCCACATCCATGCCGTTGCAGGCTGTCGTCTTCATGACGATATTTAAAGGCTCCTCACAGGTATCGTTGGCGATATAAGTGCCGATCCCGAACGCTACCGTCACACGGTCCTTGAAAGTCTTTCGCAGCCTATCCGCCCGCGCGAAATCCAGGCTGTCACTGAACAATAGTGTCTTGCGCTTTGGATCGATCCCCAGGGTCTCATAATGGGCGATCATCTTCTCGCCCCAGGCAAAGGGATCCCCGCTGTCATGCCGCACTCCGGAAAACAGGGTGGAATAGGTCAGCTGAAAATCTTTCAGGAAACAATCTGTAGTGATGGTGTCCGTCAGAGCGATGCCGTTTAATACACCATACTCCTTCACCCAGGCATCCAGGGCATACCAGTTGGAATACGCCGGATTATGCTTGTGATTGCCCTGCCCGGTACACATGATCCATTCATGCGCCATGGTTCCCACCGGTGTCACATTCCATTTTTTTGCCAGATAGACATTGGAAGTACCGATGCAGGCAGAGTCCTTATAGTCCTTATTGTGCGCCACCAGCTCCTGCACCGCCAGTTCCTGTGCTTCCGCGGACAGGCGGCGCCGCAGGCCAAATTCACTGAAATTACCAAGACAATAGGTCCCATCTACGAGTTTCTGAATCTTATCCACCAGCCGCTCCCTGAAGGAAGCATACAACCTGTCATAATCATAATTCATACGGAAAAATACTTCGTTAACGATGGCTAACGTCGGTATCTCATACATGGAAGTGTTTAACCAGGAGCCTTTTGTCTCGATGGTCAGACCGCAGGCTGCATCCGTTCCGATCTCGAAATCTTCATATCTGGGCTGCCACAGGCGCAGGAAATCCACATAGGAACCTTTGATCCATTTTACATTTTCCAGATAATTCAATTCTTCCTCCGTAAAACGTAAGTCACAATACGCCCGGATCTGCGCCTTGATCTCTTCCACCATCTCCGTTGTAAAAAGTACATCTGTATTCCTGCATTTAAATGTCCACGTAGTTTTATAAGCGCTGAACTGGTGGTAAATGCACTGTCCCATTGAGAACTTATACATATCGTTTTCCAGTAAACTGTTGATGATCTGTGGTAATATCATGATTTTTCCTCTTTCTCTCTTAGATTCACAGCTATGTAAATAGGATATGTTCTCTAAATGACATCCACCTGGATCGGTCCCATGGCAGCAATGGCAGTCCGGTGGGTCTGCGGGGTCACACAGGCACAGGCATTCTCAATAACACACACTCTTGCTTCCGGTACAAATGCCTTTGCCATGACTACATTGCTTAACACACAGATTCCGGTGCAGAACCCGGTAAAATCCACTTTCATGGGATATTCACCCTCTGCTGCCTCTCCTGCAGCCGTCACCTCTTCCCAGATGGTTTTCAATAGCTTTCCGAATTCCGGACTGCCAAAAGTCGGCTTTTTCACCGTGATCACATTTTCCGGTGCATAATGTTCCCGTACCGCCTTTACAATATCCGGATGAATCTTATACCCTTCTGTGCCCTCCTGTCCATGCAGCACAGGCAGTCTTTTTCCTTCCTGGGTGTCCAGATAATCTGCCGTATGGGTATCCTTGGTAATGATCACTTTATAGTATTCCCCTCTTTCGGCTGCGGCAACGATATTTTTTACCGCTGCCTCGCACTCCTTGTTGCCCAGTGCTCCTGTGATGAATTCGTTCTGTGCATCCGTGATCACTAATACTTTCTTTGTCATGTTCCCTCTCCTCTACTCGTTTTTCTATAATGATGTTGGGGTCAAAAGCCCCCGACTTTGCACAAAAAGCAGGCAACCGCGTCCTGCGACTACCTGCTTCTCTTACTTACAGAAATAATTTCTTCACTTTTTCCGCGTCAAATACGACTTCTGTTAATCCGTCCACTTCGATCTGATACAGGGCATTGGCAGCCAGATGCTCCGCCGCCTGCTCGAGATCACGGATACCGCTGGTGTTGGAATAGATCTCCACCACCGCCTCCAGTCCCTCTTCAGTGATAGTGCACTCGTTTGCCTGCAGTCCGATGCGTTTCAGTACCTTGGGCAATGCGAATCTGGAGAAAATGATCTTCTTCTCCTCCGGGGTATAATCCGGAATATCGATCACTGCAAAACGTGACATTAACGGGGCACTGATCTGATCCTTATCGTTAGCCGTGGCAATCGGATAAACACCGAATGTTGGCACAGTACATTCCATATAGTTGTCCGTGAATCCCAGATTATCCAGCAAGGTAAGCAGTACATCCGCCGGATTGCCGTTACCTTTGCCGCTGGCCGCTTTGTCCAGCTCGTTGATGATGAATACCAGATTGGACTCTCCCGCCATGGAAAAAGCTTCCATGATGATACCGGGTTTGGCATTGGCGTAGATTCTGGAGCTTCCGGTCAGCTGCTCCGGATCGTTGATGGAACTCATATCCAATGTAGTCCAGGGAAGCTTTAAAATCCTTGCCACCGCATAAGCAATCTGGGATTTACCGGTTCCCGCCGGTCCCACCAGAAGCAGACCATAGGCCGGTAAAGTGTGGGTACGGTTGATCTGGATGATGGTCTCCATGATACGCTGTTTGACCCGCTCCATGCCGTACAATTCCTCATCCAGGATCCGTCTGGCTTCCACGGGGTCAATAGCCTCAAAATAGTTGCCCTTCCACTGAATGTTCATCATAATGGACAAGGCTCTCTGTGCATGCCTTCTCTCCTCGGGAGATACCTCGTGGGATCTTGCCACTGCCAGGTTTCTTCTCGCCCACAGGCGGATATTTTCCGGCATGGTCTTTCCGGCACAGGTCATGAAATCGGAGATACTCTGAAGGCTGGTAAGCTTCATATCATCGCCGTCTTCCCCTTCGTCCTCGCCCTGTTCTTCTTCCACGGGAGCACTGCTTAAAAACAGCCGCTCCATCATGAATTGTAAGAATCCATCCTCCGCCGACAGCTTGGTACCGCCGCCGAATGCGGTCTCACGGACCTTGTATACCGCATAGCCGTCACTTCTGTTTTCTCCGGAGAGACGCACGTTAATGTGGTTCTCACCAAGCCAGCGGATCAGACTGACAAAACGGGCATCAATCTGCAAAATATCGGCATAAGCGCTGCTGCCTTCCTCTTTAAATTCAAAATTGGTCCGTTTGCTCTGATTACCGAATACACCCACGGCATGATGTTTCCATTTTTCGCTACTGTTATCCAGAATCAAAATCGGTTTCTCCGCAGAGGCTGATCCCTCATTAGAAGAAAACGTTGTATAGGTGCATATAGGATCCTGTTGCTTTTCATTTTCCGGTGTACTGCTGAAATCAAATACCGGCATGCTTAACCTCCTTTTTTCTCGCCTGAATCTTCTCCTCATCGATCAGTTTGAACTGTTTTACGAGATTGGTCATATTCTCAGACTGAGCCAAAAGTTCCTCACTGGTAGCAGACAGCTCTTCTGCTGCCGCCGAATTGGACTGTACGATCTCGGAGATCTGGTTCACACCGCTCTCCGCCTGATTCATGGCATCCGCCTGGGTAGCTGCGATCTGGGTCAGTTCCTCGGAATCCTGTGCGATCTTGCGGACACCGTCCACGATAACACTTAAGGTCTGGGATGCATGATCCACAGCTTCATTGCCGGCATGGATCTCCTCCAGCGTACCGCCGATCAGATTTCTGGTATTGACTGCGGACTGGGCACTCTGCTCTGCCAGCTTACCGATCTGGTCTGCCACAACAGCAAAGCCTCTGCCTGCTTCTCCGGCTCTGGCTGCTTCGATCGAAGCATTCAGGGACAGCAGATTGGTCTGGCTGGCAATATCTTCGATCTCGCCGATGATGTTGCTGATCTTCTCGGAAGTCTCGTTGATCTGTTCCATGATCTCCATCAGATGATTCATCTCGGTACGGCCTTCATCTGCCTTAGCAGAGTATTCCTGTGCCTGCCTGCTGGAATTCTTGGTATGCTCTGCAGTATTGTCTACCATAGAAGCAATATTGGTAATCGTCGCCTGAAGCTCCTGTACGGCTCCTGCCTGTTCGGTTGCCCCCTCAGCCAGAGACTGCGCTGCATCTGCCAGACTTCCGGCACCCATGGATACTTGTCCGGATACTTCATTGACATTGTACAGTGCCTCATTCATCTTATACTTAATATCTCTCAGCGCTTCTTTCAGTTCATCCAGATCGCCCACATAGAGATCGGGATAACGGAACTTCACTGTCCAGTCGCCGTTTGCCATAGCGTTTAATGCCTGGTTGATATCCTCGATGATCATCCTGAGGTTTGTCGCCATTGCTGTAGCCGCACGGTTCATCGCTGCCATTTCGTCCTCTGTCTCCACTTTGGGGAAATCAGATGTCAGATCACCTGCTGCGAAGCCATCCAGTCTGTCTGCCAGCGCTTTCAGCGGTCCGGCGATTCCTTTGGCTATTCTTTTTCCCGCCTTTTCAGATCCTGCAAAGCCTACTCCGATGATCAGAAGGATTACGATAAAAATAACCACACGGAAAACATTCAGCTTGGCTTCCATGGCATTTCCGTTCGTTACACTGCTGTCCAACAGGCTCGTCATATCTGCATAGACCTGCTGGAACACGGGATCCATCTGTTCGCCTGCCATCTGCTGTGCCTGCATCCGCTTAGCAGGATCGGAAGCTGTTCCCAGTTCCAGTATCTGTGCCTCGATCTGCTGATAAGAAGCTACGCCATCCTTGATCTGCTGGTAGGTAGCTCTTCCCTCATCCGTGATCATATCATCTTCTAGGACACTGATATAGGTATCCAGCTGTTCCGCCGTCATGTCATGGGCATTTTTTGCTTTAGCAATCAGCGTATCGTCATCATAGCCGATGGCGGCACGGGTCTCGCTCCGCATCTCCGCGATAACGATCATCGCCTTACCGATGTCACCCTGTGCGAAACCGTAATGGCGCAGCGCATAAGAATACTGGTAACTGACGATTCCCATGGCAACACAGGCAATAACACCTGTCGCACTTAATAATAAAGCGATTCTGCGAAATACACTCAGTAACCGTTTTTCGATAGGAAGCTTATTTAACTTATCCGATTTGTTCATTCCAATGTTCCATCCTTTCCGTAAACTGTGAATAAAAATCTGTTGTCCCCTCATACGGCAATAAGTAAAACAGACGTAACAGCAGCAGATTTTCCTCCCGCTGTTTCCCTTCGTCTTCTCCTGTCAGTCTCTCTTCCATGGCATGTAACAGGTCATGCCATTGTAGGGTAAATTGCTGGTTTCTCGTCAGATCCGGAGTATCGATCCATTTACTGACTTTTATCTTGCTGCGGTTCTCCTTCGCACATTCCCCGGTCTGGAGAAAATAGGAAAATCCTCCGTTTTCATAATATCTTCCCAGCGGAAACAGCCGGCAGATTCCAGGCCGGTACGGATGGATGCTACATCTTCCTTCCTCATCCAGATAAGCGCAGGCTTCCTTGGTCCCCTGCATTTTCAGATTCGGTAAGATCACACCGTCCACCACGTTGAGCTCCACCGACGTCGCTAAGAGCTCCTGCATACTTTTTCCAATTCCCGTAGTCAGCCGATAGACATCGTAGGGATCTAAAATGATGGAACTTCCCATGCCGCGACAGCACTGCGAACAGCCTTCACAGCCACCGCAGTCTGCCTTTACCATATCATTCGCTTTGTATAAATGACCGTCGGAGATCTCCGCAAGACTTATATTCTGCCTCATATCTTCACCATCAGCCTCTCTGTGCCTTGCGATCCATAATCTCCTTCAGGCTCTCCGTGTAAGGTGCTCTCGCTACACCGTACTCCGTTACAATACCGGCAATCAGTTCATGATCCGTCACATCGAATGCCGGATTGTAGACCTTTACACCCTCCGGAGCCATGCGTTCCTTATACCACATCTCAGTAACCTCTTCCGCCTTACGCTGTTCGATGCAGATATCTGCACCGGTGGCAGTCGCCATATCAATAGTGGAAGTAGGTGCACAGATGTATACCGGCACACCGTACTGTTTTGCCACTGCTGCCACCACGCTGGTACCGATCTTGTTCGCAGTATCGCCGTTGGCTGCCACTCTGTCACAACCTACGAATACTGCCTGTACCCAGCCCTTGGACATGACAGAAGCGGACATATTGTCACAGATCAGTGTCACATCCACACCTGCGGAATGCAATTCAAATGCTGTCAGTCTGGCTCCCTGCAAAAGAGGTCTGGTCTCATCCGCAAATACATGGAAGTGATAGCCCTTCTCCTGCCCGAGATAAATCGGTGCCGTAGCGGTACCGTATTTTACCGTTGCAAGTTGTCCTGCATTACAGTGGGTCAGAATACCATCTCCCGGTTTTACCAGCTCCAGTCCGAATTCTCCGATTTTTCGACATACTTCCACATCTTCTGCCCGAATCTGCAGTGCCTCGTTATGCAGGATTTCCTTCACTTTTGCTACTGTCTTGTGCTCATCTCTGCCAGCCTTTACAGCTACGGCATCCATACGCTTCAGCGCCCAGGACAGATTAACTGCGGTGGGTCTGGAAGAATCCAGATATTCCTTATATTCTGTAAATTTCTGATAAAACTCCTCGAAGTCTTCCGTCTCGATGCGGTTTGCCAGCAGGTAGATGCCCAATGCCGCCGCTACGCCGATGGCAGGTGCTCCCCGGACCTTCAGCAGATAGATGGCATCCCACATCTCCTGTGCGGTATGTAATGCGATCAGTTCAATCTTGCCCGGAAGCAGGGTCTGATCTATGATGATCACCGCATCCTGTGCTTCGTCCAGTGCTACGGTATCGTAATCGAGGATTGTTTTCTGGTTTTCCATGCGTACTCCTTTATCTTCAGCATTCTTTTGATACATTTCATGCATTAATTGTCGTGTCTGATAATATCTGCGAACTCCGCTTTCGCTGCTTTCGCAAGGTCGTCCGGCTTCAATTGGATCTGAGACCCGATCCTGCCGCCGCTGACATAGATTTGTTCCTGCGTCTTCGCACTTTCATCAATTCTGGTCACATACTGTTTTTTCATGCCGATGGCTGTGCAGCCGCCGCGGATGTAGCCGGTGATGGCATTGATGTCTTTTACATGGATCATCTCCACGCTTTTTTCTCCGACGGATTTCGCTGCTTTTTTCATATCCAGTTCCTCCGCGATGGGGATGACGAATACAAAATAGTTCTTACTGCTGCCCATGGTGACCAGCGTCTTGTAGACCTGCTCATAGGGCAGGGACAGCTTGTCTGCTATCTGAAGCCCGTCCACGAATTCCTCGCACTCATAGGTGTGATGGGTATAAGGAATCTTCAGAGATTCCAGGATACGCATGGCGTTGGTTTTTACTTCTTTTTGTTTTGCCATAATTTTTCATCTCTCATTCTTGTTAACCCTGGTATCATTTTATTTTACTATGCAATTCTTACGTGCGCAAGCGTGCAAGATAAGAATCTTTTATTACTTTTTCGCAAAAAACTCCGCCCGGCTCCCGGGCAAGCCGAGGGACAAGGCGGAGTTCTGATATATTATTCTTCGGAATTAGTTCGCTGCCTTCTCAGCCTTTGCAGCCTTCAGCTGCTCGGTCAGAGCGGGAACGATCTTGTTCAGATCTCCTACAATACCGTAGTCAGCTACATCGAATGAATAATCTGAACGGTCAATTGACGGAGGTCAGCAATAATCTGGCGGATCTGGAACAGCAGATCGCGGATAAGGAGCAGGAGATCGCAGATACCCAGGACAGCCTGGAGGAAGCGAAGGCAACGGAAGAGTGGCAGTATGAATGTATGGTGATCCGCGTCCGGGATATGTACGAACGGAACGAGACCAGCTATATCAATGCGATCCTGAGTGCCCAAAGCTTCGATAAACTGTTGAATGCTGCGGATTTTTTTGAACGGATCGCTGCCTATGACCAGAAAAAACTCAAAGAATTCGAGGAAAACCGCCAGCTGATCGAAGAGGAAGAGGCAAGGCTTCAGACAGAGAAGGCAGAGCTGGATGATCTGAAATTAGAAGCGGAAGCTGAAAAAAGCAAGGTATCCGGTCTGATCAGTCAGACATCCAACAATATCGCCAAATATGCCGGAGACATCTCCGAAGCGGAACAGAGAGCCCTGGCATACGAAGCGGAGATCAAGAAAAAAGAGGATAATCTGGAAACCCTCAGAAAAAAGCTTGCCGAAGAGATCGCTATGTCCCAGAAAGCGGCAAATGCCACCTGGCGGGATATTTCCGACATCTCTTTCGAAGAGGGAGACAGATATCTGTTAGCCAATCTGATCTACTGTGAAGCGGGAGGCGAACCCTATGACGGTCAACTGGCGGTAGCCAGCGTTGTGATCAACCGTGTCAGAAGTTCGGTCTATCCCAACACGGTGGTGGGTGTGATCTATCAGAACAAACAGTTCTCACCGGTAGCCAGTGGACGGCTGGAACTGGCTCTGGCTGCTAACAAGGCCACGAGCCGTTGCTATCAGGCGGCGGATGAGGCAATGTCCGGAGTGACGAATGTAGGCAATTGCGTGTATTTCCGTACCCCGGTGGAAGGACTGACCGGCATCAGTATCGGTGGCCATATATTTTACTAAGGTGAAAGTGATAATCTATGAAAATCAACATCGTAGAACGAGAAGGGTATTCCAACAGAATTATGAATTGGAAGATCTATGTGAGGAAGGATCTGACAGTAGCCAAGGCATCGGAATATTACTATGAATTTATAGAGGAAAATTCCTTTCGTCCGGTGAGTGAACTGGTGCTGCCGGAGGATGGTGAACTGCTGAAGAAGGCGGTTGCGGCAGACTCGTTCGCTCCGCTGGAATTAGTAACTGTTCTCAGCAATCTCAAGAATAGTACCCGGAATGTGTATCTGCGTATGGAACAGAGTGAACAGACAGAGGACGGAATTCCGTTGTATCAGATCACGCTATCGGATCTGCATGATCTGGAGAGTAGAGTACTCCAGCTGGAACGGAGCATTTTAAAGTATCGTCATTTTATGACATTGGAAGATGTTTATTACTTTGAGTATCTGATCGACAGTGATCATATCACAGTATATAAATATGTCAATGAACGATCAATGAATCAGTTTGAGGGGCCGTTGAAGGATCTGATCCTGCTGGTGGAGAACGCGCATACAGACAGTAACATTGCCGAAATGGAAGAACATCTGCAAGCGTTTTGTGCCCATTTGCGTAATGGTGAAGATTCCTTTGAAATGAAATTCAATGGTCAGGATGAAGACGAGAGAAGGTGGACGGTGAGAGCCTCCCGGATTCCCAAAAACCGGAACATGTTGGCCGGTATCATAGATTCTGAAAAAAACCGTGAGCAGGAAGCTTACTATCTGACTCCGGCAGCCAGGGATGCCGGAACAGGTCTGCTGAATAAGCGGGCATGGACGGAATATACCATCGAACAGCTGAATCGGAAGGACGGTCGGGTCCGCTGGCTGGTGATCATTGATGTTGACGAGTTCAAACATATTAACGACACCTATGGACATATCTTCGGAGATCAGGTGATCCGTGGAGTGGCAGAGATCATGCAGGAGCTGGTAGGACAGAGAGGTGTCATCGGCAGATTCGGTGGAGACGAGTATGTGATTCTGTTAGAGAAGGTTGAGACCAGGGAACAGCTGAAGACCCTGCTTAAGACGATTGCGAAGGAACTCAGACTGGCATTCGATCCGAAGATCCATGTGACGGCTTCTATCGGTGTGTCGGAATACCCGGTGGACGGAACAGAGTATGAGTATCTGATGCGCAAGGCGGATAAAGCTCTGTATCTTGCCAAGGAAAAAGGCAAGAACCGACATATTATATATGAAGAGCGTCTGCATGGAAAGCTGGAGACCGACGATATGCAGGACATGGCTATGGCCTATGCGGTATCCAAGGAGAAAAAACGGGAAACTATCACAGAGATGATCACAAAATTATGTGTATCGGGCGTGAACGCTATTGTGAAAAATGAAGAGCGCCTGCAACAGATCCGCAGTCTGTTTGATCTGGATGGTATTACTATTTTTTCGGACAGAGGTAGTAACCTTGTCTGCAGAAACGGTAATTATGTGGTGGAGGCTCCGGATGGTCGTCCCGGGTTTGAAGATGAAGGGTATCTGGCACTGTTTGGTGATGATGGTATTTTTGTAGAATCCAATATGATAAAACTTCGTTCCCAGAACCCGGCAGCCTATGCTGTGACACAGGAGCAGGAGGTTGGGGCTGCCCTTCAGTGCCTGTCCAGAAAAGAAGGAATTCCTTATACAATGGTCAATTTTGAAGTGTTCAATCGTAACCGTAAATGGTCCGACGAAGACGTTACCCTGCTGACCCTGCTGGGACATTGCATCGGAAACCTGCTGAATTATTCAGAGTAAAGTAAATGAGAGCAGAAGCTCGTCGAACACTTGTGTTCGTAAGAGCCTATGCTCTCGTTTATTTTACGAAGTAAACACATGAGCAAAAAGTAAGCACTGCAGGTGCGGTTTTGCGAATGCGTTACTCTGAATAATTCAATAATTACAGCCCACTTTTCTCCAGAGGACTCTGGAGACGGTCGAATTTGTCACGATAGATGATCGTGATCAGGTTGTTTAACTGGCGCAGGCAGGCAGTCGTCTGTGCCTGCGTGATCAGACCTTTTTCCAGTGCCTCTGCCAGCTCGTCCAGGTCAACAACATGCATTCTTCCGTCGGGATAGAGTATAATGTCAGCCAGCAGATCGGTAACGATCAGGGCATTGTCCTTTGGATGGCGGGTGTATTCTACAATATCGCAGTACCAGTACAACAGAGACCCGTCATGACGGTAGAACTTGCTGATCTTGAACCCTTCCTTCAGATAATAGCAGGAACAGCCATGGGAAAAAGTAGTCTTGGGATTCAGCGTTTTCCATTTTGTCAGAATATAATCATCGTTCTGTTCTACGATAATATCGTCTTTTAACAAAATACATTCTTCCGGGATCAGGCGTTTCCGGTAGATCTGAAGTTCGTTGTTCATAGCATTTCTCCTTTGTATCAATTTGATAGCGTTCAAAGTTCCGGGAAAGGAATAAAAGGCAGTGGCGGCACGGTGTGAGGACACAAGGTCTTCTCCATCCAGATCATGTCATGCCATTCCCCCTGCTTGAAGCCGGAAGCATGAAAATGTGCCACGGTCTTGTAACCGTGCTTCTCATGAAAAGCAATACTGGGCGGATTCGGATAAGTAATGCAGGCACATACATTGCAGATATGTTGTGCTGTCAGATATTCCTCCAGCTTCTGATAAAGAAGGCAGCCAACACCACTGCTTCGAACATCCTGACTGATATAAATGGAGGTTTCCACAGACCAGTTGTAGGCAGCACGTCCTTTGAAAGCGGAAGCGTAAGCATAACCTATGGGAATACCGCTTTTCTCGGCCACCAGATAAGGGTAACGGGCGAGGGTATGCCGGATGCGTTCGGCGAATTCCTCCACGGAAGGAACCGTGTATTCAAAAGTGATCGAGGTGTTCTCCACATAGGGAGCGTAAATGGCAGCCAGGGCTTCGGCATCTTCCGGTGTGGCGGTCCGGATCTTAATTTCATCATTGGCAGTGGTCTGCATTGCGGCAATCCCTCTTTCTGTGATCATTCATAATTTCTGTAAAATAGTTACTCAAATAGTACTTCCGAGAAAGTATCCGAGTCAATCTTTTTTTAGGTGGAATTTATATTTTTTTTACGATTTCAGCAAGGGGATTTTACTGGACAGAGCGTTCAGATTTCGTTATAATGACTATAGGTTTACCCTGCAGTGGGAAAATATTTTCAAAAATGTACAAAAATAAATGCTGAGAGCAGAAATCAACACAGGAGGACACAGTGTCAAGAAAAAAGAAACCCTACAACAGACAGGTGTTTCGCGCGGCCGCACTGATCATGCAATTCGGTATCAATATGCTAGTACCGATCTGCCTGATGTCGGCGGCAGGCGTCTGGCTGGACAAACATTTCGGAACGAACTTCTGGATGATCCTGCTTTTTTGTATGGGAGCAGTGGCCGGAGGGCAGAATGTATACCGTATGGCCAGGACAATTTATGATGACAGCGATGAGAAACACACTAAAAAAGATAAATAGAACCGTTTTGGAGATGGACTTAGGAATCCTGTTTCTGGGAGTGCTGGCACAGATCATCGGAGCCTTTATCGCGAAGGATAAAATGATGTATGCAGGGAGCCTGTGGCTCGGTGTCCTGTTGGCGCTTGCAGCAACATATCATATGTACCGTTCCCTGGACCGGGCGCTGGATCAGCCGGAGAAGACTGCACAGAAGATGATCTTCCGCGGATATATCCTGCGTTATGTGATACTGATTTTTATATTACTGGTGCTTATGAAGACAGAGGTGATGAATCCGCTGATCTTCTTTTTCTCCTATGTGATATGTATGAAAGTAACGGCGTTTCTACAGCCGATTACCCATAAATTATGCAATAAATTGTTTCATGAAACGGATCCGATTCCCCAGGCGATACCTAAGGAGACTGCCGGAGACGAAAATGTCCCGGAGAATCCGGCAGGAGCTGAAAAGGACGGAGAAGTGACAGAACAACAGAATAAATAATAAGGAGGTGAAACAATGGAACATGGAATTTTGTTATCCGGTGCCGATAATATCGATTTTATGATACATGGCGTGTTTAAGTATTCTTTTTTCGGCCATGAGGTATGGATAACGACCACACATGTGTGTGTGCTGATCGTCATGTTGATCATCATTGGTTTTGCCATTGCCGCCAACCGCTGTATGGCCAAAGCCAGAGAAGTGCCGGAAGGCTTTCAGAATGTGGTGGAGCTGATCGTGGAGAAGCTGGATGCCATGGTGGATACTCCCATGGGCAAGGCGGCACCGAAGTTTTATAACTACATTGGAACGATCTTCATCTTCATTCTGGTGAGTAATATTTCCGGTCTGCTGGGACTTCGTCCCCCCACAGCGGATTATGGTGTGACACTGCCCCTCGGCGTACTGACTTTCATATTGATTCATTATAACCAATTCAAGTACCAGAAGCCGAAGGAGATCTGGGAAGGTATGTGTTCTCCGCTGCCGCCCTGGCTGCCGATCTGGCTGCCCATCAACCTGATCAGTGAGATCGCCGTACCGATTTCGTTGTCTTTACGTCTGTTCGCCAACGTATTATCCGGAACGGTAATGATGGCATTGATCTACGGATTGTTAGGTATGATCGCCACGGCGTGGCCCGCAGCGCTGCATGTGTATTTTGACCTGTTCTCCGGAGCCATCCAGACATACGTATTCTGTATGCTGACGATGACTTATATCGCAAATGCAAGAGGAGACGCGTAAGCTTAAAATGCTAGAAAGATTCTGAAAGAATCTCAATAATAGGAGGATTTACTATGGATTTCAATGAAAACTTTATCTTAGGTTGTTCCGCAATCGGTGCAGGTCTGGCAGTTATCGCCGGTATCGGACCCGGTGTAGGACAGGGTATCGCAGCAGGACATGCTGCCGCAGCAGTAGGACGTAATCCCGGTGCTAAGTCCGAGATCACTTCCACCATGTTATTAGGACAGGCAGTTGCCGAGACCACCGGTCTGTACGGTCTGCTGATCGCTATGCTGCTGTTGTTCGTAAAGCCCTTACTTCCCTGATTAAACGAAAGGAATGCGGATGAAAATGATACTATTAACAGAAGGCGAGACCATGTCAAGACTGTTTGACCTGGACTGGCAGCTGCTGGCAGATTCCTGCCTGATGATCATTGCCATCTTCGTATTGTTCCTGGCGCTCAGCTATTTCCTGTTCAATCCGGCGAGAAAGTTCTTAAATGATCGTAAAGAGAAGATCAGAGGAGAACTGGAAGAAGCGAAGACCAGTCAGGAAAAAGCCGCAGAACTGAAGGAACAGTATGAGGCGAAGCTGAAAGATATCGACAAAGAGGCAGAGGACATCCTAAGTGATGCCAGAAGACGGGCTCTCCAGAACGAGGAGCGCATTGTTGCACAGGCGAAGGAAGAAGCAGGCAGAATCCTGGCGAGAGCACAGGAAGAAGCCAGACTGGAAAAACAGAAAATGTCCGACGAGATCAAACAGGAGATCGTATCCGTGGCATCTGTCATGGCAGGTAAGCTTGTGGGTGCGTCCATTGACACCGCCAGACAGAACAGTCTGATCGAAGAGACGCTGAAGGAAATGGGTGAGGACACATGGCAAAATTAGTTTCCAAAGTCTATGGAGAAGCCCTTTTCGAAGTGGCGGTCGACCATGGGAATGCGATCCGTCTGATGAATGAGACCGCAGAACTTCAGAAGATCCTGGAAGACAATCCCGATTTTGACAAGCTGATGAAGCATCCCGGGATTCCCAAGCAGGAGAAGCTCTCCATGGTGGAGAAGGTTTTCCGGGGCAGGGTAAGCGACGATCTGGCAGAATTTTTGAAGATCGTGGTGACCAAGGAACGCTACGGCTCATTAAAGGCAATCTTTGCTTATTTTACCGAACTGGTCAGAGAATCGGAAAAAATGGGAACTGCATATGTAAGTACCGCAGTGGAGCTGACGAAGGAACAGAAACAGGCAGTGAGAGAAAAGCTGCTTCAAACGACTTCTTATCAGTCCTTTGATGTGTATTACCATGTGGATCCGACACTGATCGGCGGAATGGTGATCCGGGTAGGTGACCGGGTAGTGGACAGCAGTATCCGGACCAAACTCGAAGATATGAAGAAACAATTATTAAATATTCAGCTGGGATGACCGGCTGATAGAAAGGT
>OLWK01000853.1_pt1 | contig 15719 bp, 12 predicted proteins | sample 1674141 | NCBI WGS metagenome assembly OLWK01 (sample SAMEA103958148, study PRJEB25191) | human gut metagenome | reverse complement strand
CTCTACCTTCCATTATATGCTTGGCAGAATGCTGGAAACCCAGGGTATGAGCCTCAATGATGTGGAAATTGTTCCCCTGAGCAAGCTCAGTGCTGTTATGGCTGCTCTGGAAAGCAAGCAGATTGACGGCTGTATCTTAAACGAGCCCAACATCACCAAGGTGCAAAAAGCAGGCTACGGCAAACTGGTCGTACAGGTTGGTGACGTTATTCCTTACCAGACCTCTGCTATCTTCTATTCACCTGACTTTATGAAGAATAAGGATGCGGCAGTACGCTTCATGCGTGCTTACAACAAAGCCTGCAACTATTATTACGAAGCTGCAGTAGAAAAGAAGGATGCCAAGAAGCTGGAAGAGGTTGTTAATATTGTAGCCAAATACGTTAAGGCTCCGGCTGAAGACATTAAAGCAGGCCTGCCCTATATTGATAAGGACGGCAAGCTGCTTGTCAGCGATATTGCAACCCAGATTAAATGGTACACTGACAACAAGATGATTTCCGGCACACTGGATGCGAAGGATGTTGCCAACACCAGCTTTCTGGATGAAGCACTGAAGAAATAAAACTTGTATTAAAGCAAGACTGGCGTAAATGTAACAGCTGCAAAATGCGTTGACGATGCTTTAGCACCAAAACGCTGCGACTGATATATTAGCGCCAGTCTTTTTGGAGGATGGTAGAAAATGAAATTAGAAATCGCAAATATCTGCAAGGATTTCACCACCACCAGCGGTAAGCTGCTTCCTGTTTTGCAGGATATTAACCTCAGCATTAATAAGGAAGAATTTGTAGCATTGGTAGGACCGTCCGGCTGTGGTAAATCAACCTTGCTCAATATAACCGCCGGACTTTTGGAACCCACAAGCGGTAACGTAAAATTTACTGATGTCGCCGCGGGCTATGAGCCTCGCATGAGCATCGTCTTTCAGGAAACAGGCCTCTTCCCCTGGCGCAACGTGCACGATAATATTGCCTTCGGTTTGGAAACAGCAGGCATGAAAGCAGACGAAAAAGAAGCACGTATTAAGCATTACATTGAGCTTGTGGGCTTAAAGGGCTTTGAAAAATCCTTCCCGCACCAATTAAGCGGCGGTATGCGTCAGCGCGTTGGCATTGCCCGTGCTTTAGCTATCGAGCCTGACCTGCTGCTGATGGATGAGCCGTTTTCTGCCTTGGATGCGCAAACACGCACCATCATGCAGGAGGAGCTGGTAACGCTGTGGGAAAAGACGCGTCTGACCACGCTATATGTTACACATAATATTCAGGAGGCAGTAATGCTTGCTGACAGAGTTGTACTGTTTTCGCGTCGCCCCGGAAAGGTCAGCAAAATACTGCAGATTACCATTCCGCGTGCCGACCGTGCTAAGTCGGAGCACACAGACGAAATTGCGGAATTTGTCCGTATCATCTGGGAGTATATCAGCAAGGATGCGCGTGCTGCCTTAATGGAGGTGGAAGACAATGCCTGAAAAGAAAACTGCTGCGAGCGCAGCTAACGAATATATCGTACGCAACCGTATGACGCATTGGCAAAAGACCTATCCGCATTGGGTAAGCGTTGCTTCCATCATCATCCTGCTGCTCTTTTGGGAGGCTATCTGCCGCTGTGGCCTGGTTTCTTCTTTGTTTTTGCCGGCACCGAGCCAAATTATCAGCGCCCTGCTTACCATGCTTGCTGACGGCGAAATCGGCGTTAGCCTGGCAGCCAGCATGTACCGTATCCTAATCGGTTTTGCTGTCGGCAGCCTTATCGGCCTTGCAGTCGGTCTTGTTACCGGTACCTCGGCACTGGCAGATAAAATCGGTAATCCTGTTGTCAACGCTCTTTATCCTATCCCTAAAATCGCTTTGCTGCCGTTGTTCATTCTTTGGCTGGGAATCGGCGAGCTGTCGAAGGTAACGATTATTGCGCTCGGCGTCTTTTTTCCGGTAGCAATGAACACCTACAGCGGTGTCAAAAATGTTGATACACTGCTTATCAAGGTCGCAGTCAGCTTTAACGCCAGCTGGTGGAAAACGATGAAAAGTGTTGTTCTGCCTAACGCCTTACCTATGATTTTCGCAGGTCTGCGCCTTGCCGCCGGCACATCTCTGCTGCTGCTGGTAGCAGCAGAAATGATTGCCGCTCAGGTCGGCATCGGCGCCCTCATCCTGCATTACGGCGATTTGATGATTACCGACCGCTTGATGGCCGGAGTTATTGTATTATCCTTACTCGGCCTGCTCTTTAACCTGTTTCTGCAATGGTTGGAGCGAAAGGCTATCCCCTGGAAGAACTGAGAAAAGCACAAAAGCACTGTCTGCTCACTGATATTCTTATATCAGATAGAGCTGACAGTGCTTTTTCTTTTTCTGCTAAAATCTTACAACAGCTTCTTAAAATACTGTTACGCTGATACACAAAAACTGCTTTCTGCTAAGCTATTACTGCAGCCTTGCCGAAGCCTCTTTTAAAACTGCTGTCACGGTTTCCGGCGGCAGCTCGCCTATCTTCTTGATCAGCTCAGGCTGCTTGGGATGTTCGGCAATAACCTTCTCCATCAACACCATGTCCAGCCAATGGCCGTGCTTGAAGCCTGTATTATTGAAGGTACCAATAATTTTATAGCCACACGCCTCATGCATTTTGACGCTGTGCTCATTGCTGGCAGTAATGCAGGCATAGGTCACAACTATTCCCTGCAGGCGCAGTAAAGCTTCCAGCGCCGTGTACATCACCTTGCCCAATCCGTGTCCCTGACCCTCAGGTGCCAGATAAATCGTTACCGCGGCACCCCACTGATAGGCAGCACGCTGCATATAAGGATGGGCATAAACATAACCCAACAGTCTGTCATCATGCTCACAAACTATATAAGGATAGTGCGCAGAAATATTTTTGATTCGCTCTGTAAATTCTTCTACCGACGGTACCTCATATTCAAATGATACATCACTGAGCGTCCTGTCGCTGCTGATGACAAAGGGCGCGTAAATTTCCAGCAGCTTTTCGGCATCGTCAGGCTTCGCAAAGCGAAGCGTATACTTCATCGACATTTTATCGCTCCACCTTTACTTCAAACATTCTGCTCCACGGCAGCGTAAATTTATATTCTTCGGCATTATTGCCCATATACGGCTTGCTTACCTTGTTGATTTCCCGGGTAATAAACTCTTCCGCCGCAGTACGCTGCTCCTCATTCAGTCCGCTGTTGGGCCAATAGTTAGGCCAGATAAGCTGCTGGTAGGTTTGCATGCGCACATTCGCCTGATAAGCCCAATCATCAAGATAACGCACATTAAGCAGATTTTCTCTTGCTTCCGGCGGCAGCTGCTTATACAGCAGTCCCTGCGCCAGAGCAAAGCCCAGGCTGTTGCCTGCGGTATTCCAACCGCCGTAGGATGCCAGACGATATGCCAACTGTTTGTCAAACAAGGTCTTGACCAAAGCATTGTCCGCACCATTGCCAAAGCGGATATCAGCTACAGTCACCGGATGGTTATGCTCAAGAATGCGCTCAATCTTATTGACAAAATTTACGGTTGCCGGCATAACCTTATAGCTGTTGCTGACATCAGATGCTTCATGTGTCACACCATTCTCCGGAGTATTTACCGCCAATACCAAATCGGCATTTTTACGTGCACGTACCGGGAAGGCACCGGCAGCGTAGATATGCTGCTTAGCGCTCACAGCCACAGTATCATCCTCGTAGGTAGGCACAGTTTTACCGCCCATGCCGGCAGCATAGGTTACATTTACCAAAGGCAGCTCATACTGCAGACGGTTGGCAGCACGGCTCAAAAGCAGCAGGCCAAGCTGATCTGCGCCGGCGAAGAACCGGATTTTCTCCTTCGGCAGCTCATTTACCAAAATATCCATCTCGCGTGCTTCCCTGTGTGCCTGAGAATAGGCTGCAGTATCATCACGTCCGATAAGCATATAGTCAAAATCGCCACTTTCCACACCATGCAGCAAAAGCTCTGTGGCGCGGATATTGTTGCTGCGGCGTGTAAACATATCAGCAAGTATTTCCCGGGGAATGCTGCTGCGCAGTTCCGCCAGCTCCTTGACCTCTTTACGCTTAATCTGCTTAAGCTCCAGCTTGTCCTCCAGCTCTCCCAAACGGAAAATCTTAGGGCCCCATTCCTTATAATATGCAGGCTCTGTCGGCGCACTGCTGGCCTTAGGAGAACGCATAATAGTGGTAAAAACATAAACCTTCTGTCCGCCGTGCTGCTTTTTCAGCTCTACCAAGCGTTCGACACGCTGCTGCAGAAGCTCCGGCGAAATTTCATGTGTGCGCGATGCTACCAGCCCGCCATAAAGCAAAGCATCGGAGGAAGCAACAATGGCTACCGATTCACTGGCCTTAGCCTCCAGCCAGTTAAAAAGCTTTTCCGGCTGCCCTGCTGACTGAGCACCGGCAATATATTCGGCCGGTGGCAGCTGTACATCCCAGCCTGCAGCCTGCATCGTCTGCACTGTGTAATCAAGGCACACCGGTCTGTTGTCCATGGGTATATATAACAGAGTGCCCTTAGCGGCAAATGCTGTATGAGTAGTCAACAGTAAAGCGCAAAGCAAAACACTTCGCAAAACCTTCATCATTTTTATCACTACCTTTAACTCTTTCTAAGCAGAGATATTCCTCGCCTTAATAGAAATTCTACAGCAATAAATAAAATTCCTGCGTTGACTTATAATTTCTTCTTACATCTCTCGGTTATGATAAAAGCTCATCGCAAAACAAAAGCTCCCTGCTTCAAGGTACACCTTGAAACAGAGAGCAAGCTACATTATAAAATTAGCTTAAGCGTTAGCAAATCTGCTTAAGAAATCCTGAGTACGTTTATTCTTCGGATGCGCAAACAGCTCCTGCGGCTCGCCTTCCTCAGCAATTACGCCTTGGTCGATAAAGATAACACGGTTAGAAACGTCACGGGCAAAAGCCATCTCATGCGTTACGATAACCATCGTCAGGCCTTCCTTAGCCAGGTCGCGGATAACGCGCAGAACCTCGCCAACCATTTCCGGGTCCAATGCGCTTGTCGGCTCGTCCATCAAAAGAACCTCCGGCTCCAGCGCCAGCGCACGTGCGATTGCCACACGCTGCTTTTGACCGCCGCTCAGCTGATGCGGTTTCGCATTTACATAAGTGTCCATACCAACATGCTTCAGATATTTCAGCGCAGTTGTGCGAGCTTCCTCCTTGCTTTTGCCAAGAACCTTAACCTGACCGACCATGCAGTTTTCCAGAACGGTCATATTGTTAAACAGGTTAAAGGATTGGAACACCATGCCTACCTTAGTACGATACATAGTGAGCTTTTTGAAAGCTTCATTTACATCCGTACCACGGTAATCAATAGTACCGGCAGTCGGATGCTCCAAATAGTTCACGCAGCGGATGAGCGTAGACTTGCCGCTGCCGGAAGGGCCGATGATGCAGACAACATCACCGCGACGGACATCAAAGCTGATGCCCTTTAAAATTTCACGCTCGCCAAAGCTTTTCTTTAAATCATGGACTGATAACAAAAGTTCCTTTTCCATAGCTTAGTACCGTCCTTTCGGCTTCTTAGTAGGCAGAGGAATATCACCGCAAGGATCCATCATCGGGTCATAGGTAACCAGCTGATAATCCTTAGGGCCATCCATCTTGCTTTCCAACCAGCGCAGCAGGCGGGAAGCGGTAAAGGTCATAATAAAGTAAATTACGCAGGTAATGAAGAAAATTTCAAAGTATTTGTAGTACACGCCTGCAGCAGACTTGGAAGCAAAATACAGCTCTGTTACGGAGATAACGTTCAATACAGAAGTATCCTTAATATTGATAATCAGGTTGTTGCCCAGCTGCGGCATAACGTTGCGCAGAGCCTGCGGCAGAATAACGCAGCGCATAGTCTGGATATGGTCCATACCGATAGCAATTGCTGCTTCCTTTTGTCCCGAGTCAACAGATTCAATACCGCCACGCACAGTTTCTGCCATGTATGCACCGGTATTGATAGAAACAACCAAAAAGCCGGCAAACAGCGGTGACATATCGATATCAAACAGACTCATTGCACCGTAATAAACAACCATAGCCTGTACAATCATAGGTGTACCGCGGAACACCTCTACGTAAGCGTCTAACAAGCGCTGCAAACAGCGCACCAAAGTTCTCTTAACCTTGCTGTCATTATCCTCCAAAGGAATTGTTTGGATAACACCAACAATAAGGCCGATAATACAGCCGATAAATGTGCCTACTACTGCCAGCAGCAGAGTAACGACCGCGCCCTTCAGCAGGACAGAGCCATATTGCTGCAGCAGGTAAACTACCCAGCCAAAAAATGTTTCCGGCATTACATACACCACCTTAATTTAATACAAAAAGGAGCGACAACCGCCGCCCCTTGCAAATGGCGTAACTCGTTATTGCAACGCAGCTATTCCATTCTTATACAGCTTATTTTGCCAAAGGCTGTTTCTTAATAGCTTCATCCATAATCTTATTGAAGTCAGCCTCGGTCATACCGCTCAGAACCTTGTTCATAGCGTCTGCCAGTTCCTTGTTGCCTTTTTTAATAGCAATACCGATTTCAACATCTTCTTTAGAAGTTTTGAAGCCTTTGTCTTCAGGGAAGGTTACCATGGTCAGATCAGGGTTAGCAAAAGCAGCAGCCTTAGCAGTCGGGATATCGGTTACAATCAGGTTGCATTTGCCGGATTTCAGCGCAACAATCATGCCGGGAACGTTATCGATAGCAGGCAGCTTTTTAACGTCCGGAACCTGGTCAATCTGGTCATACCAGATGGTATTCAGCTGAGAGGTAGCAACGGAGCCTTTGAGGTCGGCAACGCTCTTAGCCTGAGCTTGCGGAGAATCCTTTTTAACCAGTGCTACTACAGTTGCATAGTAGTAAGGTTTGGTGAAGTCAACGGACTCTTTACGTTTGGAGGTAATGGACATACCGGCAATAGCAGCATCAATCTTGCCGCTTACTACTGCAGGAGCCAGGCCATCCCATTCGATTTTATGGATTTCCAGGTCAGCGCCCATGGAATCAGCTAATTTTTTAGCAATCATAACGTCATAGCCGTAAGCATATTCGTTAGAGCCGGCGATTTTTACAGCACCGCCGTCAGCAGACGGTTGGGACCAGTTGTACGGAGCGTATGCGCATTCCATACCAACCTTCAATACCTTTTTGCCGCTGTCAGCTTTTTTATCGCCACCGCCACAGCCTGCGGTAACAGCCATTGCAACAACCATAGCGCCGCACAGAGCAGCTTTCAAAAATTTCTTCAAGTTCATCAAAAACACACCTTTCATTGTGAAATTATCTACTAAGTTATGTAATACTTTACTATATTACTGTCAAAAAAGCAAGAGCTCAAACACAGATATAATGTATACATGAGCGCTGCTACATAAAAGCCGTACTATCTCCCGCAAGAAACAGTACGGCTTGAAATACTTAAGCTTATTTTTTCAGTCCGTTAATAATACGTTCCATAGCTTCGATGGTATTTTCACGGCTGCCGAAAGCAGTCAGGCGGAAGAAGCCTTCGCCCATTTTGCCGAAGCCTGCACCAGGAGTACCTACAACCTGCAGTTTTTCCAGCAGGAAGTCAAAGAATTCCCAGGAGCTCATGCCGTTCGGGCATTGCAGCCAGATGTACGGAGAATGTACGCCGCCATAATATTTAATGCCAACCTTATCAAAGCCTTCCATGATAATACGTGCATTTTTCTGATAGTAAGCAATGCTTTCGCGGCATTGTTTAATGCCTTCTTCGCTGAATACAGCCTCTGCACCGCGTTGGATAATGTAAGGAACACCGTTGAACTTAGTAGTCTGACGACGCAGCCACATTTTGTTCAGTTCCATTTCCTTGCCGCTTTCGGTTTTACGAACCAGTGCATGAGGAACAACGGTATAACCGCAACGGGTACCGGTAAATCCGGCAGTCTTGGACAAAGAGCACAGCTCAATAGCGCATTTTTTAGCATCTTCGATAACGAAAATGCTGCGCGGAATTGCCGGATCGGTTACATATGCTTCATAAGCAGCATCATACAGAATAACAGCATCGTTTTTCAGTGCATAAGCAACCCATTGCTCCAGCTGCTCTTTGGTATAAGCAGAGCCGGTCGGGTTGTTCGGAGAGCACAGATAAATTACGTCAGCCTTAACATTTTCGTCCGGCATTGGCAGGAAATCATTTTCCGGCTTGCCTTCCATATAAATAATGTGACGGCCGCACATAATGTTGGTATCCAGATATACAGGGTATACCGGATCAGGAATCAGGATAGTGTTTGCATTGCTGAAAATATCGGTGATATTAGCGCAATCGCTCTTTGCACCGTCGCTGATGAAAATTTCATCGCTTTCCAGGGTAACGCCGAAGGAAGCATAATATTTTACCAGTGCTGCATGCAGAAAATCATAGCCCTGCTCAGGACCATAGCCACGGAAAGTTTCCTGTACGCCCATTTCTGCTACGGCTTTCGCCATTGCATCAACAACACATTTTGCCAGCGGCAGGGTAACGTCGCCAATACCCAGGCGGATAATCTTTTTGTCTGGATGTGCCTCAGCATACGCGCTTACCTTGTGCGCAATATCAGCAAAAAGAAAGCTCTCTTTTAAGTTGCAATAGTTTTCGTTTACAAATGCCATTGAATAACCCCCATTATTAAATCATTTTAAATTTATAGCAAACGCCTGAAAAATTACTAGCTGCAAGCATTGCGATACCTGCAGCCAGTAGTTCAAGCAATTTGTTTACTCGTTAATAACACTCTCAGGAATATCAATTACGCCGTCAAATACTGCGACTGCGTTACCCTCCAAGGTAACATGGTCATTCAGCTCATGCGTAACCTTGAGCAGGCCGCCCTTGCAATGTACATTGAGCGGTTCGCCCTTCTTGCCTGCTTTGTTCAGCATAATGCAGGCTACAGTAACAGCGCTCGCACCGGTGCCGCAGGCCCAGGTTTCGCCGCTGCCACGCTCCCAAACACGGAACTTGACAGTGTTCTTGTCCAGAACCTGTACAAACTCAGTGTTCACGCCTTCCGGGAACAGCTTATGATGTTCAAATTGCGGTCCCAACTCTTCCAGGTTCAGGCTGTCCACATCATCCACAAAGGTAACAAAGTGCGGATTGCCCATAGAAATTGCCGTACCGTTATAGAAAACCTTCTCTTTGGTTACATCATCATGATTATCATTCAGAACAATTGCCTGGTCAACGAAAATATAATGATCGCAGTTCATCGGAATTTTGGTAGCACGGAAAACAGGCTTGCCCATATCTACCTTCGCACCTACAACCTCACCGTTTTCGACAACCATTTCAATTTCCTTTACACCGGAAAGTGTTTCCAGCGTAATAGTAGTTTTATCGGTCAGACCTTTGTCATGCACAAATTTAGCTACGCAGCGCACGCCGTTACCGCACATCTTGCCTTCGCTGCGGTCAGCGTTGAACATACGCATTTTGAAATCAGCAACGTCAGATTTGCAAACGCAGATAAGACCGTCACTGCCAATACCAAAGCGTCTATGACTTACATATTCGGAAATAGCGCCCGGGTTCGGCAGCATCTCCTTGGTGCAGTCTACATAGACATAATCATTACCAGCACCATGCATTTTTGTAAATTCTATTTTCATGGCCCTTCCTCCTTTGAATCCTCTATACTCATTATAACAAAAATATACTGAAATTCCAACCGGATAAACAATAAAGTTAGCTTTAGCACACAAAAAAGCCGGCACATTTGCGTACCGGCATATTACAATGAACAGTATTTCCTTTTCATCAGCAATATATTCACTTACAACAGCATTTTACAGCAAAAATTGCGCCTTAAATTATTTATGCAAATCTTTTAGACGGTCTGCACCACATCAGCGCAGCAAAAATCAGCACAGCGGTCAAACCCATGCTTACAGGATAAACATACATTAAGGTACGGAAATCATGATACACCGGGAAAACAAAGGCAACCCATAAAAATCGTACACCACAGACACCTAAAATCGTAAGCAGTGACGGTAAAAACGATATGCCGAAGCCACGCAGATAACCGGACATAACATCATACGAAAGGCTGAAAATGTAGGCACAGAATACAATAGAAGCCCTGATATAACCAAGCCTGATAACCTCGCTGTCGTCGTTGATGAGCGCAATAAGCCTGTCACCAAAGAGAAATACGATAAGCATACAAAAGCCCGTACAGATAACATCCTCCAGCAGGCACAAGCGTAAAATCTTGCGACAACGTGCCATCTGTCTGGCGCCATAATTCTGCCCGACAAAGGTTGTGCACGCCTGTGTAAAGGAGCTGAAAATACTGAACGCTACCATCTCCAGAATCAGTGAAGCGCTGGAGGCAGCAATTACCTCTGTTCCCAGGCTGTTGATAGCCCCCTGAATAACAACATTCGCCAAGCTGAAAACTGCGCCTTGGATGCCTGCAGGCAAGCCGATGCTTACAATTTCTTTCAGCGTAGGCATATCAATGTGCAGCTTACTCCATTCCAACTTAATTATAGAATCTGTTTTCAGCAATAAGCGAAGCAGAATCAAAGCAGAAACCGCGTTAGCCAACACTGTAGCAATCGCTACACCGGTAACATCCAGCTTGCATACGCAGACAAAGAATAAATCCAGCACAATATTAACCAGGCTGGCTGCAATAAGCGCCATCAACGGTTTTTGCGTTTCACCGATACTGCGGAAAATAGCCGCTTCAAAATTGTAGAGCAAAATAATCGGCATACCTAAAAAATATATTCTGAGGTACATCACAGCTGATGGTAAAACTTCTGCCGGAATTTCCAACAAATCTAAAATCGGCACAACAGCAAACTGTGCAAAAACAGCTACCGCAATACCGATAATCAGCGAAAGGAGTACAGCAGTATGCACTGCCTTCTTTACGCCTTCCGTATCACGTCTGCCGATAGACTGCGCAATAACAACATTGGAGCCTAAGGCCAGGCCTAAGAAAAGAAAAATAATCATACCGATAATCGGCAAATCTGTTCCTACGGCAGCCATTGCTGCTGTTCTGTCACCATTAGCAAAGTTTCCGGCAATTACTACGTCTGTAGCGGTAAAAAACTGCTCTAGGATAGCTGTTGCAGCTACCGGCATAGAAAATTTAAATATTTTATCCCATAAGGAACCATTAAGCATGTCCATACTTGTCCGCATATCTTCAATACCTTCTCTTTCTTTTAGCTAGTGATAGATATTATAATACTAAATTTAGGCAATAGCAAATTGATATTGTCTATGCCCGGTTATAGTTATAAGGCATAATATAACGCTTATGATAAGCAATGCTTAACATACAAAAAGCCGATACATTTCTGTATCAGCTTTTCGTTCATAAAATATTTCATTTAAGCAGTCTGTTTACGCATATAAGTACGCATAACCAGCAATGTTACAAATAATAAGCACAGCGTAATAGGCAAAGCAATCAGCGCCAAGGAGCTTTCCGTAAAGTACGCAATACCGCCGGCAATCAGATAGCCGGCAACAGACACGGAAGCTGCAGTCAAAGCATAGGGCAGCTGTGTGGAAACGTGGTTAACGTGGTCGGAATGCGCACCTGCGGATGCCATAATCGTTGTATCGCTGATAGGCGAGCAGTGGTCACCGCATACCGCGCCGCTCAGGCAGGCAGCAATAGAGATAATCAGCATTTCATAGGTATCTCCGGAACCGAAAACGTTGCAAACAACAGGAATCAGAATAGAGAAAGTACCCCAGCTTGTACCGGTAGAGAACGCAAGGAACATAGCAACAACAAAGATAATTGTCGGCAGGAACATTTTCAGGATACCAGCAGAGTTTGCAACAAGATCATGCACATAGAACTTTGCACCCAAAAGACCGGTCATACCGGACAGAGTCCAAGCCATGGTCAGAATCATAATCGGCGCAACCATTGCTCTGAAGCCTGCAGGAATACACTCAGTAAATTCCTTAAAGGTCATTACGTTGCGCACCATGTAGAAGCAGAAGGTAAAGAAGAAGGTTGCCATGCTGCCGAGTACCAGGCCTTTAGGAGCGTCAGCACCTGCAAAAGCATCAACAAAGCTTTCGCCTGTGAAGAAGCCACCGCTATAAATCATACCGATAATACAGCAGATAATAAGTACAATTACAGGCAGTACAAGGTCAATAACCGCACCGTTAGGCTTATCGGTATTGTCATCATCATCACCATACGGACGAGCAGCAGTAGTAAACAGGTCACCCTTATTTGCGTTATCCTCATGAACCTTCATGCTGCCGAAATCAAATTTCATGATGGTCAAAAGAAGCATCATAGATAAGGTAGTAATTGCGTAGAAGTTATAAGGAATAGTCTGCAGGAACATGTTAAAGCCGTTAATATCAGAGCCTTTAGGTACTGATGAGGTTACAGCTGCAGCCCAGCTGGAAACCGGCGCAATAATACAAATCGGCGCAGCAGTTGCGTCAATAAGATATGCCAACTTTGCACGGCTAACCTGATGTCTGTCGGTAACAGGACGCATTACGGAACCAACCGTCAGACAGTTGAAATAGTCATCGACAAAAATAAGTACACCCAGTGCAATAGTAGCGAGCTGCGCACCAACGCGGGTCTTGATATTTTTAGAAGCCCACTGACCGAAAGCAGCACTGCCGCCAACCTTGTTCATAAGAGCTACCATGATACCAAGAATAACCAAAAATACCATAATACCAACGTTACCGCTATCCGACAGCTTGGTAATCATGCCGCCGTTTTCATTGTAAAGCATAGTATTTAAACCAAGCTCAAGATTACCATTAGAATATAACAGTGCACCGATTGCGATACCTACGAACAAAGAAGAATATACTTCCTTAGTAATCAAGGCCAAAGCAATTGCGATAACCGGAGGCAGCAAAGCGCCGATAGCCGAATATACGGCAGGCTTATAGGTTTCAGGATCAACAGTGTTAGGATGCTGTCCGCTTATATAAAATAGGCCAGCCATGATAACAAGCAGTATCGCCAAAAATAAGTAATTGTTTTTTCTCATCTAATTAATCACTCCATAATTTTTTTCTAAAAAGTCCGAAAAAATTATATCATGATTACGTAACTAAAAGCAAGTGTATTATAAAAAATCGCTGACAAATTGTTAAAAATTATACATTGTTGTGTAAATAAGTGCAAAACAGGGCACTTTAACACTGGTTTATATTGCTTTAATGTCTATTCACAGTTGACAAATTTCGAGGCTTACAGAGCAGGCGCATATATTCTTTATTAGCGCATCCAAGAAGCGAATCTGCAGACCGATGCTGATTGGATGTCACGCATAGAACACTGGTAAATTGAGCGAGAGGTATATCGTGTAGGGAATAGCAATTTTAGCAAATGAGTGTCTGGAATCATCTGCGGGCGCATCTATCATGCTCATGCTGATTGACTGTCACACATAAAACTCTGGTAAATTGAGCGAGAGGTATATCGTGCAAGGAATAGCAATTTTAGCAAATGAGCATTTGGAAGCATAGAAACAAGGGTACGTAACAAAATGTTACTCTCTGACAAATTTTACCGCAGTTTCGTCCTGGTTCCATGCGAAATTTGCGTTGTGCCCTTTGGGCACAGGAAAATTGCTGCTGACTGGAACGATATAACTCTCGCGAACAGAGAAAGTACGGTAGTAAGCTAAGTTAGTCCGCAGCTATCTATCCTCAGTCGTAAGTAAGCAAAGCTTACTTACGACACGCCTCGCCACAAACGCATTTGCGCGTCGCTTTGCTCCTTCAAATGCGGTGGCTGGGCAGCCAGGCCTGCTGCTGGTCATAAGATAGCTGCAGGCAGAAAAAAAGAACTCACACATTGTGTGAGTTCTTTTTTTCTAACCGGCAGCTATCTATCCTCCCAGGCCGCTTCCAGCCAAGTACTTTCGACGTATAAGGGCTTAACTACTGTGTTCGGGATGGGAACAGGTGAATCCCCTTAGCCATCACCACCGGATTATTTAATTTTGAGGTTGTACCCTCAAAACTTCAACAGAAGAATTTCTTTAACTTTAGGCTTACTTCTTAAGTCAAGCCCTCGACATATTAGTATCGGTCCGCTGAATACATTACTGTACTTACACTCCCGACCTATCAACCTCGTCTTCTCCAAGGTGTCTTACTAGATTACTCTATGAGAGATCTCATCTTAAGGCTGGTTTCACGCTTAGATGCTTTCAGCGTTTATCCTTTCCGAACGTAGCTACCCAACTATACCTCTGGCGAGATAATTGGTACACCATTGGTTCGTCCACTCCGGTCCTCTCGTACTAGGAGCAGCCCCCTTCAAATCTCTTGCGCCCGCGATGGATAGGGACCGAACTGTCTCACGACGTTCTGAACCCAGCTCACGTACCACTTTAATGGGCGAACAGCCCAACCCTTGGGACCGACTTCAGCCCCAGGATGTGATGAGCCGACATCGAGGTGCCAAACCTCCCCGTCGATATGGACTCTTGGGAGAGATTAGCCTGTTATCCCCAGGGTAGCTTTTATCCGTTGAGCGATGGCCCTTCCACTTGGATGCCACCGGATCACTAAGCCCTACTTTCGTACCTGATCGCCGTGTTTGGCTCTCAGTCAAGCTCCCTTCTGCCTTTACACTCTTCGCGCGATTTCCGGCCGCGCTGAGGGAACCTTTGGGCGCCTCCGTTACTCTTTGGGAGGCGACCGCCCCAGTCAAACTGCCCGCCTAACACTGTCCCGGCGATCGTTACTCGCTCGGTTAGAATCCCGATAATTGAAGGGTGGTATCCCAACGTCGGCTCCGGCAATCCCAGAGGACTGCCTTCCATGCCTCCCACCTATCCTGTGCATCAAGTATCAGAACCCAATATTAGGTTACAGTAAAGCTCCATGGGGTCTTTCTGTCCAGTCGCGGGTAACCTGCATCTTCACAGGTATTTCAATTTCACCGGGTCCCTCGTTGAGACAGTGCCCAAATCATTACGCCTTTCGTGCGGGTCGGAACTTACCCGACAAGGAATTTCGCTACCTTAGGACCGTTATAGTTACGGCCGCCGTTCACTGGGGCTTCAGTCGAATGCTTTGGGTCGAACCCGGACATCCTTCTTTAACCTTCCAGCACTGGGCAGGTGTCAGCACCTATACTTCAGATTTCTCTTTCGCAGGCACCTGTGTTTCTGGTTAACAGTCGCTTGGGCCTCTTCTCTGCGACCACACCGGGCTCCGGGAGCTAGTCCCTTCACCTTTGTGGCTACCCTTATCCCGAAGTTACGGGTACATTTTGCCGAGTTCCTTAACGAGGGTTCTCCCGCGCACCTTAGGATTCTCTCCCCGCATACCTGTGTCGGTTTACGGTACGGGCGGCAGCTTTCTCACTAGAAGCTTTTCTCGGCAGCGTAGGCTCAATCCCTTCGGGAACAAGTTCCCTCCGCATCACGCCTCAGCCTCAGTTACCGGATTTGCCTGGTAACCAGCCTGCACGCTTGCACACGATCTACCAATCTCGTGCGGACCTGCCTTCCTGCGTCACTCCTTCGTTCAAACGATCACTGCCGGTACTGGAATATCAACCAGTTGTCCATCTCCTACGCTCTTTGCCTCGGATTAGGTCCCGACTTACCCTGAGACGACGATCGTTGCTCAGGAATCCTTATGCTTTCGGTGGAATGGATTCTCACCATTCTTTTCGCTACTCA
>OLWK01000848.1_pt1 | contig 15792 bp, 15 predicted proteins | sample 1674141 | NCBI WGS metagenome assembly OLWK01 (sample SAMEA103958148, study PRJEB25191) | human gut metagenome | reverse complement strand
CCGACTGCAACACGCTCTATGTCGGTAGCCGCAAAAACGCGCTCGAGCACATCGACACCGCCTACCAGAACGGCTTTACCCCGTATGCCACGGGTTGCCAGATCATCATCGCCGACGGCCTCAAGGGCAACGACGAGGTGGAGGTGCCGGTGCGCGGCGGCGAGTATGTGCAGAAGGCCAAGATCGGCCGGGCGGTGATGGATGCGGACGTGTTCATCTCCCTGACCCATTTCAAGGGCCACGAGGAGGCGGGCTTCGGCGGCGCGCTGAAGAACATCGGCATGGGCTGCGGCAGCCGGGCCGGTAAGATGGAGCAGCACAACGCCGGGAAGCCCCATGTGGCCCAGGACCACTGCGTGGGCTGCGGCGCCTGCACCCGCATCTGCGCCCACAGCGGCGTCACCGTTACGGACCGCAAGGCCACCATCGACCACAGCAGGTGCGTGGGCTGCGGCCGGTGCATCGCCGTCTGTCCCCGGGACGCCATCCGGGTGAACTGGGACGAGACGGTCACCAATCTGAACCGGAAGATCGCCGAATATGCCCAGGCGGTGGTGGACGGGCGGCCCTGCTTCCACATCAGCCTGGTCATCGACGTGTCCCCCAACTGCGACTGCCACGCCGAAAACGACGCGGCCATCATCCCCAACGTGGGTATGTTCGCCAGCTTTGACCCGGTGGCCCTGGACATGGCCTGTGTGGACGCGGTAAACGCCCAGCCGCCCCTGCCGGGGGCCGCTGCCGCCGGGGACTGCGGCCATGACCACTTCCACCATCTCCATCCGGAGACGGACTGGATGAGCTGCCTGGAGCACGCCGAAAAGCTGGGCATGGGCAGCCGGGAGTATGAGCTCATCAAAATCTGACCGGAATCTGCAAAAACCGGGCGTGCCGCCTGCGCGGCACGCCCGGTTTTTATGCATGGGGCTTCACGTCCTGATAGAACATGTTCCAATCCACCTGATAGGCCCGGAGGGCGTTGGGGTTGTGGCAGATCATCCGCAGGTGCATGCCGGGGTGGTCCCGGAGGAAGTCCGTCATGGCCTTCAGGGCCACATGGGCCGCCTGGGGCAGGGGATAGCCGTATACCCCGGTGCTGATGGAGGGGAAATCCACCGTGCGGCAGCCGTGGGCCAGGGCCAGCTCCAGGCAGCTGAGATAGCAGCTGCGCAGCAGGGCCGCCTCCCCGTGATCGCCGCCCTGCCAGATGGGGCCGGGGGTGTGGATCACATAGCGGCAGGGCAGGTTATAGGCCCCGGTGAGCTTGGCATGGCCGGTTTCGCAGCCCCCCAGGGTGCGGCACTCGGCCAGCAGGCCGGGCCCGGCGGCCCGGTGGATGGCCCCGTCCACCCCCAGGCCCCCCAGCAGGGTGGTGTTGGCGGCGTTGACGATGGCATCCACCCGGGATTGGGTGATGTCACCCAGGATGATGGAGATGTTTTCCATGGGTTCCTCCTGTACGATGTGCTGCTGCTTTGCGGGCAGCAAAAATGTTGAATAGGTCAAAAAGCTCTTTGCGTTTTGGCTTCTTATATGTTATAATCAACAATATAAGAAGAAATTTTGAACGGAAAGGTGGTGAATTCTTGTGTGGGTTGTCATTCTCAGTGTGGTTTGCTCCCTGGCCGCCTATTTTGCAGGGTTATATGTGAGTATTATATCGTATGGTATATATGACATAGGAGCTGCTTTTGCCGTCATTACCATGGGGGCGTTTATCATGTACCAACTGAGAGGAAAAAAGAAGAAGTAGCGGGCATCTCCGGCTTTTGCCGGGGATGCTTTTTGTATACAAGTCGCAATATTCCTATCGGATATTACGTCTTGTTTTCGCTTTCCAGCTTCCGCAGGGCCTTGCGGAACTGGAAGCTGAACAGGAGCACCGTGCCGGTGACGGCGATGGTATCGGCCACGGGCTCCGCCAGGAACACGGCCCGGGTCTGGTCCGCCAGCAGGTGGGGCAGCAGATAGATCAGCGGCAGCAGCAGCACGAACTTCCGCAGCACCGCCACGATGATGGAGCAGGGGGCGTTGCCGATGGACACGAAGGTCATCTGGCAGGCGATCTGGATGCCCATCAGGAACAGGGCCCCGCAGTAGATCCGCAGCATCCCGGCGGTGAAGGCCACCAGCTCCGGCCCCGGCGTGAAAATCCGGGCGAAGGCCCCGGGGAACAGCTGGATGCAGGCCCACAGCACCAGGGCGTAGCCCAGGCAGACCTTCAGCAGCAGACGGAAGGTCTGGCGCACCCGCCGGGCGTTGCCGGCGCCGAAGTTATAGCTGGAGATGGGCTGAGCCCCCTGGGCGATGCCCTGCAGGGGCAGCATGGCAAACTGCATGACGCTGGAGAGGATGGTCATGGCCCCCACGGCCAGGTCGCCGCCGTATTTCAGCAGGGAGGCGTTGAAGCACACGGAGATGACGCTTTCGCTGGCCTGCATGATGAAGGTGGCGGTGCCCAGGGCCACGCAGGGCAGAATCAGCCGGGGCCGGATGGGCAGGGACGCCTTTTCCAGCCGCAGCAGGGTCTGCTTCCCCCGCAGGAAGGTCACCACCCATACGCAGGATACCGCCTGGGACAGCACCGTGGCCAGGGCCGCCCCCCGGACACCCATGTCCAGGGCGAAGATGAACAGGGGGTCCAGGACGATGTTGCACACCGCGCCGATGAGGACGGTTTTCATGCCCACCCGGGCGAAGCCCTGGGCGGTGATGAAGGCGTTCAGGCCCAGGGTCAGCTCCACAAACAGGGTGCCCAGGGCATAAATCTGCATATACTGGACGGCATACTCGATGGTGTTCCCGCTGGCGCCGAAGGCCAGCAGCAGCGGCCGGTTCCAGATCAGCAGCACTGCCGTCAATACCAGGGAAATGGCCACCTGTAAAGTGAAGCACCCGCCCAGAATCCGCTGGGCCTGGTCATAGTCCCCCCGGCCCATGGCGATGGAGGCCCGGGGCGCGCCGCCGGAGGACACAAAGGCCGAAAAGGCGGAGATAATCATGATGATGGGCAGGCACACCCCCACGCCGGTCAGGGCCAGGCTGCCGTCGCCGGGGATATGGCCGATGTAGATGCGATCCACGATGTTGTACAGCATATTCACCAGCTGGGCGATCACCGTGGGCACCGCCAGCTTCCACAGGAGCCGTCCTACCGGCTCCGTGCCCAGAAATTTCTTGTCCTGTGTCATTGCGCGTCCTCCTGCGTCATTTGGGATAGATTCCGGCGGAAGCCCTCCAGGCAGCGGCGGAAGGCTGCCAGGTCCTGGGGGTCCAGCCCCGCCGTCATCCGACGGAAAAACGTCTCTTGCAGCGCTCGGCCCTGCTGCACCACAGGCCCGGCCTTCTCGGTGCACACCAGGCGGCATTTGCGCCGGTCCCCGGGGGCGGGCTGCCGCAGCAGATACCCCTCCTGCACCAGCTTCTCCACGTGGAAGGAGACGATGCCCGGCTTCAGTCCCCGATAGGTGCACACGTCCCGGGCGGTGTCCAGGCCCGGGTTGTTGGCCAGAAACAGCAGAATGTCCACCCCGTTGGGGGCCAGACCCTCCCGGCGGCACAGGGGCTGCATGGCGGCGGTGTAGCCCTCCAGCAGCTGCCGGGCGGCGGTGTATACCTGATAGGCGTTGGTCATGGCGATTCCTCCGATTTTGAAAGGTTCAGTTTTGAACGATTCGTATTATACACCCTCTGCCGCCCGGGTGCAACCGGAAAATGGAAGAAAACGGAAGGACGTTATTCAACACCATGTTGATTTTGCTATTTGAAATAATGCAATGCGTTAATAAATAATAGTCCTACATTAATAAATAATTGTTTTACATTTTTCGCTTTACTTTTCGTTTTTTTGTGGTATAATTGGTACAAACGGGCCTGTTAAACTTCACAAAAATGGAATTAACTGGAAAGGACGATTATTATGCATGACAGACCTCGCATAAGAGGAAAATGCCTGATTACCTGGCTCTTGTCCCTTGCATTCATGATGAGTCTGGTCTTAGTTCCGGCATCAGCCGCAGGCTTTGACGGAGCAACATTTGCTGCCCCTATCCTGCAAGATGTGGAAAGAATTGAGAAGGACAACCTAGCAGAGCCGGAAACTTTGCTTCGGACGTTCTCGAGAGAACCCACTCGATTTTTAACCTCAGATGTGAAAGAACAGCTTTCGACCCTTCAATTGAGTAATGAAATTCCACAGCAAGCGCAACTTATCCGGGATAATTTTCTTAATCGAGAAGTTACTCGCCTGACCTTTGATACCTATGAAGCAGATATTGATCAAACGGGTCAAGTCGTATCCATGACCAATTATGCTGACATGCATGATAATGATGACACCATTTTGGATGGAGAGAATACCGACCCCAGCGCATATCCTGTGACTAAGGGGGAAGCGCTGGCCCTGGCTGACCAAATTGCTAAGGATTATCAATTGGACGGCTACCAGTTGGTGGAATGCTCCAACGATATTCCGGCCACTTGGCTGCTGCTTTGGCACAAGCAACTGGATAACGGCGTATTGAACCCCTATGATATGGTGACTGTCACAGTGGACGCCCGGGACGGGTCCGTCATGCTGATGGACCGCAATTCGGAGGTGCCGGAAGTGACTGATGTTGTCGTCACCGAAGCTGGCGCGGTTCGTCGGTCGCAACCCCTGCGGAATGAGTTGGGAGGATTCTCAATCAATTCAACAACGCTAACTGTATTCCGTCCCAATTTTCACTGGGAATCTACAGAAGTCGAATATCAAGAGGCTGATTTTGTGCGGTTGGCTTGGTGTGTAACCTTAGAAGATGATTCTACGATTTATATTGACGCCCAGACTGGTGAAATCCTGGGCGGTGACCAAACACTTGCTATGCGTTCGCGTTCTGTTTGTGCAATTCCAAATATAGCCGGAGGTCAAGAATGTGTCCAGAATGCCGCAAAAGGATTAGCGGCGTTGGGATATACAAAGCACTTGAATGATGTGTGTTACTTCATTGAGGAAGCGGATATTTTATACATTCTTAATCAGTCGAATTTAAAAGCACTTTATTTGCGCTGTCATGGAGATGGCAAAGAGATTACAGATTTCGATAAAAAGCCATATCGAAGATGGAATATAAGTTACAAGCAAATAAATGGCGGGTATCGCTTTGTTTATCTGGATGCATGCTTATCCGCTCTAAAGCCATACTTTGCAAAGGCGTTTCTTGGAGAAGATCAGAGTAATAAATGTTTTGTTGGATGGAACGTGAGTGTTCCGACAGGAACATCAAAAGACTTTGGATTCTATTTTTGGAATCTTGTCCGATCAAATTCTCCCACAATATTAGACGCAGTATTGAAAGCTCGCTCAACGGGCCTTAAAATGCACCCCAAGTGTAACCCAGGCTTCCATGGAGATGTCAGTTTTAATGGCCGCTCCGCATGAAGCAATTTAGATTTTGCGAATGCAGAAAGGAAGAATCATATGAAATTGCTGAAAATTCTCCTGCCTCTGGTCTTGTGCTTCGTGCTGCTGGCCGGGTGCGGAAAAAAGGTAGAGTGGGCCAATCCCGAGGATTATCAGGACCACCCATATCAGGAGCTATCCCTGGGCGAGCTGGCGGACCCGGAGCGGATCGTTCTGGCCAAAAATGGCCGGGAGAAGTCCGTTTTTGAAAAGGGCAGCGACGAGTATGAACACCTGACCACCATGATCCGGTCGCTGATCGACACGGAGCTGGACAGAAATGAACAGATAGAGGAACTGGGTCGGAAGCTGGACCAGACCATGCTTTATATGAAGCTGGACGAGGGAACGTACCTGATTTATGAATACCCGGCGGATTCCTATGCCCCGGTGTACTTCTCCATCTCGGACTATCCCGATGACCTGCTGGTGTGCCTGGCCTCCGCCGACCCCCGAGACGATGTGAGCCCCCTCTGCTTTACTGGCGTTCGGGAGGTGCGGGACTATCTGAACAGCCTGTAAGCTGCGGCATCGCTGAAAACTCTAAAACGATCAACCAGGGGCGGTCCCGCGCGGGGCTGCCCCTGGTTGACTGTTTATAGAAAGCTGCTCCTTATCCTCCGGGCACACGGTGCACTCCTTGTGCTTGGCGCCCTCGGTGGCGGGGAAAGAATGGGAATGACTGACGGCCCCGCTATCGCAGGCGGACGCTTTCCGCCACCCGGACCACGTCGTCCACGGAGAAGCCCTGGCCGGTGACCAGCAGGATGGCGTTCAGGTCCTCCAGGGTGCAGGCGGCCACGGACACGCCCTCCTTGTGGATGGTGATGGCCGGATAGCCGCTGATGACCGTCTCCCGGACGTCGGCGTTTTCCGTGTCCAGGCTCATGACGCCGCCGCTGCTGAAAAGCAGCAGCTCCACGTCCAGCCAGCAGCCGTCGGAGTCGGTGTAATGATAATTGGAAAATCCGCGGTCGGACCGCTGCTCCTCCAGGGTCAGCCCCACAGGCAGCCAGTTCACCACCGGCTCATAGGTCTGGCCGTTGGCGGGGGCGGCGTCAGGGTTCAGCCGCAACTCCGTGTGGGTGGGGAACACCTTTGCCGCCCAGTGCAGGGCCTTGCTGCGCAGGGTAGGGGACACGGCGAAGGCCGCCGTGAGACACAGCACCGCCGCCAGCACCGCCACGGCCACCCGGCTCATGACGCGGCGGGTGGTCCGGCCTGCCGCCTGCCGGTCCCGGCGGCGGAAGCCCCGGCGAAGGGTCTGCATGCAGCGCTGCTGCAGGGCAGGGGACAGGGCCGCCTCCGGGTCCTCCTCCAGCGCCCGGCCCAGCTGCCGGGCCTGCCGGTCCTGCTGCCGGGCCACCTGTTCCATCAGCAGAACAAACAGGGCCTCCTCCCGGGCCTGTTGACGGTTGTTCATATTGCATCCACTTCCTTTCGCAGATTTCGCTTTCCTGGTAACCCCTCTATATAAGTAACACCGGTTCCGGGAATTTGCAACCGGGTTTTTGAAAAAATTTCTTGCTTTTCCGGGAACGGCCTCTATAATATAAAATGTCGATTTTTTGGTCCGGCGGCTGCCGCCGGGGAGAGGAGGGTCCATATGCTGCCGATCTGCATCCTTGCGATCCGGGACGATGACGACCGGGCCTATATGACCCGCCTGTTTGTGAAGTATCAGCGGCTGATGTATCGCACCATCTATGATATCCTGGGCGACAAGTGGGCCACGGAGGACGTGCTGCAAACCACCCTGCTGCGGCTCATCGACCATCTGGACACCCTGCGCCGGCTGGAGCCGGAGGGGCTGGCGGGGTATATTGCCGCCGCCTGCCGCCACACGGCCTATAACGCCGTCCGGGACAGCAGCCGCCATCCCTGGCTGCCGCTGGACGGCGGACCGGAGGTCCCGGATGAGCGGCAGGAGGTGGAGGACCGGGTGCTGCGCCGCCTGGAGCTGGACGCCCTGGCCCAGGTGTGGCCCCGGCTGGACGAGAACACCCGCTGGCTGCTGGAGGCCCGGTATATCCTGGACTATTCGGATGGGGAGCTGGCCCGGGAGCTGGGCGTGAAGCCCGACAGCGTCCGCATGGCCCTGACCCGGGCCAGGAGAAAGGCCCGCCGCCTGATGGAGAGCCAACACAACGAACAGAACGTATGAACCCCGGCGCACCGCGCCGGGGTTCATACGTTTTAAGAGAAGTTCGCAATGAAACGGGATCGGTTGGGTTCAGCGGCCGTACAGCTCCGTGACGCGGCGGATGCGCCGGGCCAGGGCCGGGGTGGCCTCGCCGGGCAGCAGACGCCACTGCCAGTTGCCGCTCTGGGTGCCGGGGACGTTGGTGCGGTGGTGCAGACCCAGCTCCAGATAGTCCTGCATCTGGGCCACAAACAGCCGGGCCACGGAGCTCATGCCGCCCCGGATGAGGCCCCAGTTGAAGCCCTCCCCATCGTTAAGCCCCAGGTATTCCCGGGCATAGGCGATGTCCTCCGGCGCGGCCTCGTCCTTCCACAGGGCCAGGGGGCTGTTGTCGTGGGTGCCGGTGTAGCACACGCAGTTCTCCCCGTAGGAGTGGGGCAGATAGCTGCTGGTATCCCGGGAATCGAAGGCAAATTCCAGCACCTTCATGCCCGGCAGGCCGGAATCCTGCAGCAGCTGCCGGACGCCGGGAGTGGGATAGCCCAGATCCTCGGCGATGAACCGCAGCTGGGGGAACCAACCGGTGAGCACCCCCACCAGGTTCATGCCCGGGCCCTTGACCCAATGGCCGTTTTTGGCGGTAGTCTCGCCGTAGGGCACGGCCCAATAGGCCTCGAAGCCCCGGAAATGGTCGATGCGGATCACGTCATACAGCTTGGAGGCCCCGTCCACCCGGCGGATCCACCAGCCGAAGCCGTCGGCCTGCATGCGGTCCCAGGCGTACAGGGGATTGCCCCAGAGCTGACCGTCGGCGCTGAAGTAGTCCGGCGGCACGCCGGATACCTCCGTGGGAACGCACTGGTCGTCCAGCTGGAAGCTCTCCGGCTCCGCCCACACGTCGGCGGAATCCATGGCCACATAAATAGGCAGGTCGCCGATGACCTGGATGTCCAGGCCGTGGAGATAGTCCCGCAGCCTGTTCCACTGCCGGAAGAACAGGAACTGCAGATAGGTGAACAGCTCCACGTCCTCCCGCAGCAGGGTGCGGTACCGCTCCAGCACCTCCGGGGATTTCCGCAGGCGGATGTCCGCGTCCTCCCACTCGGTCCAGGAGCGCATGCCAAAATGGCGCTTGCAGGCCATGTACAGGGCGTAGTCCGGCAGCCAGCGGCTGTTCTCCGCCTGAAAGGCGGACACCTCTGCCTGGTCCCGCTCCCAGCCCCGGTCCTTGGCCTTCTGCAGCACGGCGAAGCGGCTCTCGTAGATCTTTCCGTAGTCCACATACCGGGGTTCGGTGCCCCAGTTCTGCTCCTGCACCTCGCTCTTTTCCAGCAGCCCGTCCTCTATCAGCATATCCAGGTCGATGAAATAGGGATTCCCGGCGTAGGTGGAAAAGCTCTGATAGGGGGAGTCGCCATAGCTGGTGGGGCCCAGGGGCAGCATCTGCCAGCAGCGCTGCCCGGCGGCGTGGAGAAAATCGGCAAAGTCATAGGCGGCCTTGCCCAGAGTCCCGATGCCGTAAGGAGACGGCAGGGAAAATACCGGCATCAAAATGCCGCTGCAACGATTCATATGTCAGTCAACTCACTTATCAGAAAAATGCTTTGTTTTTTAGCCCTTTACGGCTCCGGCGGCCACGCCCTTGATGATGTGCTTCTGGCAGCACAGATAGAAGATGATCACCGGCAGGATGCTCAGCATGATCAGGGCCATGGTGGCGCCCATGTCCACGGTGCCGTAGCTGCCCTTCAGATACTGGATGTGAATGGGAATGGTGCGGTACTGGTTGATATCCAGCACCAGGCTGGGCAGCAGATAGTCGTTCCAGACCCACATGATCTCCAGCACGCCCACGGAGATCATGGTGGGCTTCAGCATGGGCAGCACCACCCGGAAGAAGGTGCCCACAGGGCCGCAGCCGTCGATGGCGGCGGCTTCCTCGATCTCCAGGGGCAGGCTCTTGACAAAGCCCGTGAACATAAACACCGCCAGACCTGCGCCGAAGCCCAGATAGATCACCGGAATGGTCCAGGGGGTGTTCAGGTGCATCTGGTCCGCCGTCCGGGCCAGGGTGTACATGACCATCTGGAAGGGGACCACCATGGAGAACACGCACAGGTAGTACACGATCTTGCTGACCAGGCTCCCCACCCGGGAGATGTACCACGCCGCCATGGACGTGCACACCAGGATCAGGGCCGTGGAGGTGATGGTGATGAAGAAGCTGTAGAACACCACCTTATAGAAGGCGAAGTTGCCGAAGGTCATGCCCTTGACATAGTTCTTCAGCCCCACGAAGGACTCCGCCGTGGGCAGCTTGAAGGTCTCGGTGTTGACAAAGGCGTTGGCCTTCAGGGAGTTGATGAGCACCAGGAACACCGGCATCAGATAGAGCACGGAGATGATGGTGAACACCACCGTCAGCAGGGCCTGACGGCGCTCTCTGCGGCGCAGAGCATCGGATCTGATCATTGCTGCACCTCCTTGCGGCGGTTGGCCTGAAGCTGGATGATGCTGATGGCCGCCACCACGATGAAGAAGATCACGGCCTTGGCCTGACCCACGCCGCGGTTTCCGCCGCCGCTGGTGCCGAAGGCGTTGACGATGTTCAGGGCCAGCATTTCCGTTGTTTTGATGGTCTCTCCATTGCCCAGCTGCTGGAAGGGACGTCCGGCGGTCAGGGCCAGGTTCTGGTCAAACAGCTTGAAGCCGTTGGTTAGGCTCAGGAACATGCAGATGGTGATAGAGGGCATCACGTTGGGGATGGTGACCCGCCACAGGGTCTGCCAGCGGTTGGCACCGTCGATGCGGGCCGCCTCCAGCATGTCCTCAGGCACCGCCTGGAGTCCGGCGATATAGATAATCATCATATAGCCGATCTGCTGCCAGCACACCAGGATCACCAGACCCCAGAAGCCGTATTTCGTCTCCAGGATCACGGAGGTGTTGTACTTGATGAGGATGCCGTCGAAGATCATGGACCAGATATAGCCCAGCACGATGCCGCCGATGAGGTTCGGCAGGAAGAACACCGTGCGGAACACGTTGGTGCCCTTGAACTTCTGGGTCAGGGCGTAGGCGATGGTGAAGGCGAACAGGTTGATGGCCAGCAGGCTCACTAGGGCGAATAGCGCCGTGTACCAGAATGCGTGCATATAGCCGGGGTCCTGAAAGGCTTTCCGGTAGTTGTCCAGTCCCGTCCAGGTCCACTGACTGGTGATGCGGAAGTTGCAGAAGGACAGAAACAGCCCCTTGAAGAAGGGGTACAGGAAGCCGATGCAGAAGGCCCCGAAGGTGGGCAGCAAAAACAGCCATACCATGCGCTTGATGGGGCGGCGGATCAGCCGGGAATTCAGCGCGGCCTCGTCCCGGCGGTGTTTCGGAAGTTTCATGACGCCTCTCTCCTATCTATGTATTTTCCGGGCGGCGCCCGGAGCTCTTGCCCGGTCCATACCGGCCAACAGCTCTGTGCGCCGCGGGTGAGAAAAAATCGGGGGCGGGCGATAAGCCCGCCCCCGGTCCTATTGCGTTACAACGGAGCGCTTATAGCTCAGCCGTTCTCCTTGGCATACTGGGTGGCCCAGCCGTCCACGAAGGCGGTCTTGACGTTGTCCCAGCTGCCGCCGTTGACGGTGTACTGGGTCAGAGCGTCCACCACGCCCGCACGCCAGTCATCCACGGCGGGGGTCCAGTTGAAGGCCCAGGTCACAATGTAGTTGCCGGCAGCGGTATAGGCGTTGGCATCGGCAAAGAACACGTTGGCGGGAGTCTTGGCGTTCTTGAAGGGGCAGGGGCCAAACTGCTCGGCCAGCATGGTGGTGCCCTCATCGGAGGTGACGACCCACTTCATGAAGTCCAGAGTGGCCTGGATGTCCTCTTCCTTGGCGTTCTTGTTGACGGCCCAGCAGTTCTCGGTGCCGCAGCACAGACCGGCCTTCTCCTCGCCCTCAACGCCGCAGTAGATGGGGATCATAGCCAGATCCTCGGGGTTCATCTTGAAGCCCTTGTCATCGCTGGTGACCAGGTTGGCATACTCCCAGGAACCGTTCTGGAAGAACACGGCCTTGCCCTGGCCGAACTCGGCCTCGGAGGCATCACCGGTGGCGGTGGTCAGAGCAGCGCCGGTGGTGGCGGAGTCAGTGGTGTACAGATCCCAGACGTTCTTGAAGGCATCCAGATAGGTGCCCTTGATGGAGGCGGGCTGAGCGGTGACCTTGTCATCCCGGAACTCATAGAACAGGGGCATGTTGGCCAGGTGACCGGAGAAGCGCCAGCTGGAGGAGCCCTCCAGGCCGGCGGAGCTGAAGGCGTCGAAGCCCAGCTCGGCGGCGCGGCTGTGGATGTCGTCGGCGACCTTCTTCAGGGACTCGAAGTTGGTGATGTCGGACAGCTCATAGCCGGCCTGCTTCAGCAGAGCCTTGTTGACGATGATGCCATAGGCCTCATAGCAGTAGCCGATGGACACGGTCTCGCCGTTGGCATTCTTCAGGTTGAAGTCCTGGGTGGTCATTTCCTTCATGACGTCGGTGTTATCCAGAGGATAGCAGAAATCGCCATAGGAGTTGACAGCGCCCTGGTTGCCCACCTGGAACATGGTGGGAGGAGCGGACTTGTCCAGCTCGGAGGTCAGCATGGTGTCATACTGGCCGGAAGCGGCGGTGACGACCTTGACCTCCACGCCGGTCTGCTCGGTGTAGGTCTTGGCCAGATCCTGCCAGGCCTGATCGGCCTCGGGCTTGAAGTTCAGGTAATACACGGAGCCCTTGGCCTCCGTGCCGCCGTTTGCGGGGGTCTTGGCGCAGGCTACCAGGGACAGAGCCATGACAGCGGCCAGGATCAATGCAAGAGTTTTCTTCATGATCATTTCTCCTTCATTATATATTTTTCAGGCGGTTTCCGCCGGAAAAACTAAGAAATGTCGCGGACGGATTCCCCGGTCCGCAGGGTGGTGTGGGCCGTCTCCCGGATGGGGCCGCCCCGGTGCTCCACCATGTCCAGCAGGATCTCCACGCTGCGCCGGCCCATGTGCTCCATAGGCTGGCAGAGGGTGGTCAGGGTGGGGTTGATGTAATCCGAGACGGTCAGTCCGTCGATGGCGATGACGGAGCAGTCCTCGGGGATCCGCCGTCCGGCCTCCCGCAAAGCCCGCATGGCCCCGATGGCCATGTTGTCGGAGATGGCGAACAGGGCGGTGAACTGCGCCCCCGCCAGCAGACGCCGCTGCATGGCAAGATACGACTGCCGGATGTCGAAGGAACCGGCCTCGATGACCAACTCCTGCTCCAGGGGCAGCCCATGGGCCGCTAAGGCCCGGACATAGCCCTGATACCGCAGCTGGCTGATGGAGCGGTCCTCCGTGCCGGAGACCAGCGCCGCAATGCGCCGGTGGCCGCAGCGGTACAGCTCCGTCACCGCCCGGCAGGCCTCCTCCTCGTCGGCGATGGACACCGAGGCGTAGGAGTCCGGCGGCAGGGTGCCGTACTGGTTGTCATACGAGCAGCAGACATAGGGGATGTTCAGCGGCGCCAGCTCCTGGGGGGTATAGTCGGACCGGCCGCCCAATAAAATCAGGCCCCGCAGCCGCTTTTCCCGCTCCATCATGGCGCCCCGCTTCACCTCGTCGTCGCAGGTGCCGATCTGCTGCATCACCAGGGTATAGCCCCGGGCAGTGACCTGCTCCTCAATGACCCGGATGATATCCGTGTAAAACGGGTTGGACACGCCCCGCACCACCAGGCCGATGGCATCGGACTTGGTTTTCACCAGGTCCCTGGCGGTGTTGTTGGGAATGTAATTGGATCGTTGAATGGCGGAGAGCACCTTGCGCCGGTTTTCCGGGCTGACGTCCGGCCGGTCGTTGAGCACCCGCGACACCGTGCTGACGCTTACGCCGCACTGCCGCGCAATATCCTTGATGGTCATAAAGCGCGTTTCGTCTCCCTTCTTCTGCCATTCCAAAGGGGCGGCAACATTACCGGTAACGTTTCCGACCCCCCATGGCCCTACTTTACCAACTTTCGTCCCGTCTGTCAATGGCAATTGTGATTTTCTCCGAATCTCACAGTTTTTTGTCGTATTCTGTTGTGATTTTAACGGACGTCCTCCGCCAGCAGAGCGGCGATGCCGGACTCGCCCACCACCCGCAGGCCCTGCTGGCGCAGCAGGGCGGCGGTGACGCCCCAGCCCTCCGTCAGTGTTCCAGAAAAGGTTCCGTCATACACGGCCCCGGAGCCGCAGGAGGGGCTGCGCTCCTTGAGCACGGCGGCCTGGGCCCCGGTGAGCCGGGCCAGCTGCGCCGCAGCCTCCGCGCCCCGGCGATAGGCCTCCGTCACGTCCCGGCCGTCCCGGGTGACCACCCGGTCCCCCTGAATCTCCGCCGGAGGCCGGGGCGTGGGCAGTCCCCCGAAGATCTCCCCGCACACGGGGACCACATGGTGCTTTTCGCACAGGGCCCGGGCCAGGGGATGGGCCTTGCTCTGCCCGTCGTACCGGCAGGGGACCCCCAGCAGGCACGCGCTGACCAGAATCGTCACAGTGTCAGCTCCTTTCCGTTCAGGCAGGCATAGACCAGCGTCTCCCCCTGATACCGCAGCTTCAGGGAGAAAAACGGCGCCCCCTGCCGCAGCAGGTCCAGAAAGATCCGGTCCCCGGCCCACTGGGGCAGGGCCGCCAGCCGGTCCTTGTGGATCCACTCCAGCACGCCCTCGTCGCAGTCCCCCCGGACCCGGCCGGTCCACTCCGTGGCGGTGAACAGGTGCATATATTCCGTTTCCCACCGGTCGGACACAAAGGTGACGATGCCCCGGTAGCGGTATCCGGTGACGGTGAGCCCCGTCTCCTCGTTGATCTCCCGCAGGGCGCACTCCTCGGGGCTTTCGCCGTCCAGGAACTTGCCGCCGATGCCGATCCACTTGTCGCGGTTGCAGTCGTTTTCCTTTTTCACCCGGTGGAGCATCAGATACTCCCCGGCGGGGTTTTCCAGATAGCAAAGGGTGGTATAGCGCATACGTCCGCCTCCTTCGGCCCACTATTATAGCGTATCCCCCGAAAAAACGCAACTCTTGTGGAAACCTCCGGGCTGTGATATAATACCGGCATCATCTGTAGAAATGCGAGGTATTGCTATGCTGCTGATCCGTAACGCTTACATAAAGCCCATCACCGGGCCGGATATCCCCAACGGCTGTCTGCTGGCCGAAGATGGCCGCATCACCGCCGTGGCGGCCCACATCGACGCCCCGGAGGGCTGCACCGTCATCGACGCCGGCGGCCGCCTGCTGACTCCCGGCTGCGTGGAGGCCCACTGCCACATCGGCCTGGACAACCAGTGTATGCGCTGGGAGGGCATGGACTATAACGAGATCGTGGACCCCCTGACTCCCCAGCTGCGGGCCATCGACTCCATCAACCCCCAGGACGAGGCCTTCCCCAACGCCATCCGGGGCGGCGTGACCACCGCCTGCACCGGCCCCGGCAGCGCCAACGTGGTGGGCGGCACCTTCACGGTGCTGAAGCTGGCAGGCAAGCGGGTGGACAATATGCTGCTGAAGGAGCCTGCCGCCATGAAGTGCGCCTTCGGCGAGAATCCCAAGGGCTGCTATGGCCAGGGCCTGAAGAAAAGCCCCATGACCCGCATGGCCGTGGCGGCGCTGCTGCGGGAGCTGCTGTTCAAGACCCAGCGCTACCGGGACGATAAGCTGACCGGAAAGAATCCCCCCTTCGACATGAAGCTGGAGGCCATGATCCCCGTCCTCCGGGGGGAGATCCCCCTGAAGGCCCACGCCCACCGGCACGATGATATCCTCACGGCCGTGCGCATCGCCAAGGAATTCGGCGTCCGGATCACCCTGGATCACTGCACCGACGGAGCGCTCATCGCGGATGAGCTGGCCGAGGAGCATCTCCCCGCCTTCGTCGGGCCCACCTTTGGCGGCAAGAGCAAGATCGAGCTTCAGAACAAGAGCTTCGAGACGCCCCGCATCCTCAACGAGGCCGGGGTGGATATCGCCATCATCACCGACGCGCCGGTCATTCCCCTCCAGGCACTGCCCATGTGCGCCGGATTGGCAGCCAAGGCCGGCCTGGATACGGAAGAGGCCTGGAAGGCGATTACCATCAACGCCGCCCGGCTGACGGGCATCGGCGACCGGGTGGGCTCTCTGGAGCCGGGGAAGGACGGCGACGTGGTCATCTGGACCGCCGACCCCCT
>OLWK01000840.1_pt1 | contig 15931 bp, 4 predicted proteins | sample 1674141 | NCBI WGS metagenome assembly OLWK01 (sample SAMEA103958148, study PRJEB25191) | human gut metagenome | reverse complement strand
GCAGACTGAGAAGTGTTTTTTGCGACGTACACGCCGCCGCAAAAAACGGATTGCACTTTATTTGCCGCCTGCGGGCGGCAAACTCTGCGAGGCTTTTTTGACAGACTCTGCCGCCGCTCCCGCGGGAGCGGCGGCTTTTTTGCCCCCTTTTGTGGATACGCCGCACCGAATCATTTGATCAAAACGGCCCTGTAAAGTGGAAATATTGGAAGAATACTGAAAAATATACAGAATATTCATGGAAGATATTTCCAATAACTTCCTATGCCAGTCCGCTTGCTGCAAACAAACACAAATGTGCATGTACTGCGGACGGAATCAGCGGGGCGGAAAAGGGGCGGCTGACATTTTGACGGATTTGTCCAACACGGACGCAGAGCCAGGAAACTGTTCGTGAGATAAGTACAAAAAACAATGGGGCGTTTATTACGGTGATGTGATACCGAAGCATCGGAAAAAAGCGCCAACCGGCCGTCCACCCGGCGGAAACACCGGAAACGTTTCCTGAAAAAATCCTTGTTTTTGGAAGAAATTCCTTGCTTTTGCAGGAGAAAGGAAGTATAATTATGCAATCAGGAAATTCCTCAACACAGCAGGGGAGTGGAACGAAAAAATTCAGGAAGGAAGTCGATCGATGAAAAAGACGAGAATGCCGCAGCGGCTGCTGTCCCTGGTCCTGGTGCTGATGATGCTCATCAGCGTCCTGCCGGTCAGCGCCATGGCGGCGGAACTGACGCCGTCTGACCCCGAGACCGGGCTGACGGCCACCGATGTGACCAATGAGCTCACAGACAGCGACCGTCTGGCGATCTTCGAGGAGAACATGGACTCCGGCAAGGTGTCCAGGTCCGAGATCCCGGCAGACGACGAAATGGTCAAGGTCATTGTGCAGCTGGATGCAGACAGCCTGCTGGATGTCCGCAACCGCACCAATGCCAGTATGTCCATGCTGGACTTCCAGCAGACGGACGCAGCCAAGGCCCAGCTGAAGGACATCGCCAACCTGCAGCTCTCCGTGATGAACACCATGGAAAGCAAGGGCATTCCCAGCTCCTTCACCTTCAGCTACACCTCCGTGGTCAGCGGCTTTGCCGCCCAGGTGCCTTACGGCAAGATCCATGAGATCAAGAGCATTGACGGCGTAGAGGACGTGGTGCTGTGCCAGACCTACTACACCGATTCCATGGGCTCCGCCACTCTGGGCCAGGCCCTGACCGCCGCGGAAGTGGCGGCCTATTCCAACAACACCCAGTATCAGGGCGAGGGGATGCTCATCGGCATCCTGGACACCGGCCTGGATGTGAACCACGAGGCCTTTGCCAACGCTCCTGCCGTGCAGAAGCTGCAGAAGTCAGCCTGTCCAAGCTGCTCTATCAGATCAGCCAGGGGGAGGACGGCAAGACCAACATCACCGCCTACAGCTATGCCGCTCTGTGGTATGCCCAGAAGCACAGCTCCAGCTCCCTGGTGCTGCTGACCGAGGACGACCTGTATAAGAGCGGCAAGGTGCCCTTCGCCTTCGACTATGCCGACGCCGACGCGGACGTGATCCCCTCCGCCGACGCCGTGGAGAAGTACGGCAATGACCACGGCACCCACGTGGCCGGTATCACCGCCGGCAAGACCGTGGACGCCGACGGCAGCGTCACCTTCGCCGGTCAGTCTCCCGAGGCCCAGCTGGCCATCTTCAAGGTATTCTCCGACTCCACCAACGGCGCCTCCACGGATACCATCCTGGCGGCCCTGAACGATGCCCTGCTGCTGGACGTGGACGTGATCAATATGTCCCTGGGCTCCAACGGCGGCTTCGGCCGGGAGGCCGAGGGCGACCTGACCACCAAGTATTACGACCTGGTCAAGTCCGCCGGTATCCTGCTGAACTGCTCCGCCGGTAACTCCTATTCCTCCTCCCAGGGCGGCGCAAAGGGTGACTTCACCTCCGTGTCCGACCCCGACACCGGCATCATCAGCTCCTCGTCCTCCTATGACGCGGCGCTGTCCGTTGCCTCCGTCAACGCCAACGAGACGGCGGCCTTTGTCACCGCCCAGGGCCGCGTCCCCTATCAGGACGTGTCCGGCCACGACTTCACCGCCCTGCTGCTGGGCAATGACAGCTCCAAAACCTATGAGTACGTCATGGTGCCCAACACCGGCGACACCGCCGATTACCAGGGCCTGGACGTCACCGGCAAGATCGCCGTGGTCATGCGCGGCGGCCTGTCCTTCGAGCAGAAGCAGCTCAATGCCGCCTCTGCCGGCGCTGCGGGCTGCATCATCTATAACAACCGCGACGGCTATCTGCTGAACATGGCCGTGGATAACTACAAGATCCCCACCGTGTGCATCAGCCTGGCCAACGGCCAGATGATGGAAGCCGCCCAGGAAAAGACCCTCACCGTCTCCAAGACCGAAAAGGGCTCCGTGGCCATGAGCGACTTCTCCTCCTGGGGCCCCCTGCCGTCTCTGTCCCTGAAGCCGGAGATCACCGCCCCCGGCGGCAGCATCTATTCCTCTCTGCCCTTCGCCCAGTACGGCTACATGAGCGGTACCTCCATGGCGTCTCCGTATCTGGCGGGTGTGTCCGCTGCTGCTTTGCAGTATGTCAACACCCTGATGCCCAGCGCCTCCGATACCGACAAGCAGCTGCTGGTGAACCGCCTGCTGATGAGCACCGCCGACATCCTGTATGATGAAAACGGCGTGGCTTACTCTCCCCGCAAGCAGGGCTCCGGTATGGTGAACCTGGCCGAGGCCGTCACCACCCCCGCCTACCTGTATGTCCGGGGTCAGGACAAGACCAAGATCGAGCTGGGCGACGACGCCGACCAGCTGGGCGTGTACAAGCTGAGCTTTGTGGTGAAGAACCTCACCGGCTCCGCCCTGTCCTATGACGTCAGCACCACCGTCCAGACCGAGAGCACCACCACCGACGGGCTGTACATCGCCCAGAAGGGCTATGTCCTCTCCGCCGACACCAGCGCCATCAAGGTCTCCGGCGGCGCCCTCAGCGGCTCCACCGTCACCGTGCCCGCTAACGGCGAGGCCACCGTCACCGTCACCGTCCGCCTGTCTGACGCGGACCGGGCGTATCTGGCCAAGTTCCCCAACGGCATCTATGTGGAAGGCTTCGTGGAGCTGACCAACAACGACGATCCTGCGCTGTCCGTGCCCTTCCTGGGCTTCTACGGCGACTGGACCAAGGCCCCCATCTTCGAGGACGCCGATATCTACAACGGCCTGGACGAGAAGATGTACGCCACCAACGTGGCCGGTGTTTACGCCATGATGTACGTGGTGAAGCTGGGCATGTATCCCTTCGTGGTCCCTGAGGGCTACGACACCCCCTCCACCTCCGCCGATAAGATCTGCGTGGACCTGGGCGGCGGCAACGGCGTCAGCAACCTGTATTACCTGCAGGCCGGTCTGCTGCGGGCGGCCAAGACCACCAACGTCACCATCACCGACAGCGACACCGGTGAGGTGTACCTCAACAGCGACGGCCTCAATGTCCGCAAGGCCATGTACAACTCCAGCTCCGCCGCTGTGCGGCCCGGCTATGTGGGCGAGATCTTCCCCCCGCTGACCGGCATCCACCTGATCCCCAACAACACCCGCATGACCTACACCGCCGCCGCCTATGTGGACGGCTTCGACGTGCAGGACAACCTGAAGAACACTTATTCCTTCAACTTCACCTCCGACGGTGAAATGCCCTATATCGTCGACCGCGAGAACCTGCAGTTCCGCACCGGCGACGACGGCCGGAAGTACCTGGACGTGACCCTGGCCGATAACTTCTGCCTGGCCGGCGCCACCCTGTACTCCACCCAGTGGAAGACCAACGTCAACAACGGCAAGAAGGAAATGAGCATCGGCTCCAACTACTATGACGGCATCATCCCCGCCCTGAAGGCCGACGGCACCTCTCCCCGGGCTTACGAGGAGTATACCTACACCTTCGACGTTACGGACTTCTATCAGAAGCTCCTGCAGGGCACCTTCTATGTGGTGGCCTACGACTACGCCATGAACCAGTGTGCCTATCGCGTGACCCTGCCTGAAAACGCCGTCACCAAGATCACTCTGGATCAGACCGCCGTGACCCTGCCCCAGAAGGGCTATGTCCAGCTGAACGCCACTGTGACTCCCGACGACGCCACCGACCAGAACCTGGTTTGGAGCTCCTCCGATTCCAGCGTGGCCGAGGTGAAGAACGGCATCGTGGCCGCCAAGGCTCCCGGCACCGCCACCATCACCGTCAAGTCCTCCGTCTGGACCGACGTGGAGGCCCAGTGCCAGGTCACCGTCACCGACGAGGTGGGCGCGGACGTGCCTATGAGCGAGTTCCTGCTGAACACCTCCTCCGTGACCATGCTGGCCGGCACCACCTATACCAATGTCCGGCTGTATGGCTACGCGCCCTTCTATGCCACCGACCTGAACCTGGAGTGGACCTCCTCCGACGAGTCCGTGGTCACTGTTGAGCCCAACGGCGAGGGCGACCAGCTGACCCAGTATGCCAAGCTCACCGCTCTGAAGCCCGGCACGGCCACCGTTACCGCCAAGGCCAAGAACGGCACTGCCTCCTATGACCTGGCCGTCACCGTCACCGAGGCCACCGGCTCCGGCAGCTTCAACATCGTGGGCGACACCCTGGTCAGCTACAGCGGCACCGAGAGCACCGTCACCATTCCCGACGGCGTCCGGGTCATCGGGGAGAACGCCTTCAAGAACAACGACTACGTTCTCAACGTCATCTGCCCCGACTCCCTGGAGGAGATCGGCTATCGGGCCTTTTACGACTGCGACAACCTGCAGAGCGTCAGCCTGCCTGAGACCATGAAGGTCATCAACGAGGGCGCCTTCTACTACTGCAAGAACCTGAAGACCCTGGGCCACACCGACGACGGCGTCCTGCCCAAGGGCCTGACCTCCATCGGCGTCAAGGCGTTCTACTTCTGCGAGGCCCTGGAGGGCGACCTGGTGATCCCCGAGGGCGTCACCAGCCTCAGCGCCGGTATTTTCTATAATGCCTACACCCTGACCAGCATCACCATTCCCGACACCGTCACCTCTATGGACGCAAACGGCGACCAGTTCGCCAACTGCACGGCTGTAACCTCCGTGACTCTGTCCAAGAACCTGACCGAGCTGCCCAAGACGGCGTTCTTCACCCTCAAGAGCCTGAAGCACCTGCCCGACCTGTCCAACGTCACCTCCGTGGGCACCAGCTGCTTCGCCGGCTGCGCCGCCCTGGAGGAGATGGTGATCCCCGAGAGCCTGACCTTCATCGGCGCCAACGCCTTCGCCCGCAGCAGCCTCACCGAGATCACCGTGCTGGGCGATCCCACCGGCCTTGACTCCGCGTTCTACAACAGCCTGAACCTGACCACCTTCGTGGCCCCCAAGCTGACCACCATCGGCAAGCAGATGTTCCAGGGCTGCACCGCGCTGGTGAACTTCATCGTTCCCGACAACGTCACCCTCATCGGCGAGAGGGCCTTCCAGGGCTGCACCAACCTCAAGACCCTGACCTTCCCTGCCTCCTACAAGGCCGAGACCCTGTCCTTCGGTCTGACGCCGTTTGTCAGCTGCCCCGCCTTTGAGGGCTATGTCATCGAGGACGGCGCCAGCATCGTCCGGACCGAGGACGGCACCCTGCTGGCCGGCGGCGGCAAGGTTCTGGTGAGCCTGCCCCGGGACTTCAAGGGCACCTCCTACACCGTGCCTGACGGCGTGGAGACCATCAGCGACTACCTGTTCTATAAGAACACCACCATCACGTCCGTCACTCTGCCCGCCAGCCTCAAGAAGATCGGCACCGCCGCCTTCCAGGGCTGCACCAAGCTGACGTCCATCGCCCTGCCCGATGGCTTCACCACCCTGGGTGAGCACGCCTTCGACGGCTGCTCCGGCCTGAAGACCGTGACCTTCGGCCAGAGCCTGACCGCTGTTCCCGCCTACGCCTTCAGCAACTGCTCCGCCCTGACGGCTGTGGACCTGCCCGCCACCGTGGAGACCGTGGGCGATTACGCCTTCCGCGGCTGCGCCAAGGCCACCGCCCTGTCCCTGAAGGAGGGCCTGACCTCCATCGGCGCCAACGCCTTCTACGGCTGGAAGGCTCTGAAGGCCATCACCATTCCCCAGTCCGTCACCTCCCTGGGCGGCTCCGCGTTCTATGACTGCAACGCCGCCGCTTCCATCGACTGCGGCAGCCTCACCGTCATCCCCGAGCGCGCGTTCTACAACGCCAAGGCCGTCAAGACCGTGAAGCTCAGCGACAACGTCACCTCCATCGGTGAGCGCGCCTTCTACTCCTGCTCCCTGCTGGAGACCATCAACTGGCCCTCTCAGCTGAAGACCATCGGCAGGCAGGCCTTCTACTATGCCCGGAAGCTCCAGAATCTGGACTTCTCCGGCACCCAGCTGGAGTCCATCGGCAACAGCGCCTTCTATCAGCCCTATGAGGCCCGGACGCTGGCCTTCCCCGGCACCCTGCAATCCATTGATAGCAAGGCGTTTGCTTATCTGAACTACAACAAGACCGCCTATGTCACCGAGGTCAATATCCCCGCCTCCGTCACCAGCCTGGCCAAGGATGCCTTCTATCTGGCCAGCGGCCTGAAGAACATCGTGGTGGACGCCAACAACCCCGTGTATGCGTCCTCCAACGGCGTTGTCATGCTGAAGGATACCGGCGATATCTACATCTGGCCCCAGGGCAACGAGACCACCGAGTTCACCCTGCCCGCCACCATGACGGAGATCCCCGATAAGATGTTCCAGAACAACACCAGTCTGAAGAAGGTCATCGTTCCCGCCAGCGTCACCAAGGTGGGCAGCTACGCCTTCTCCAGCTCCAAGATCGAGGAGATCTATTTCGAGGATTCCGCCAACGGGCTGACCGTCGGCACCTTCGCCTTCTACAATTGTCCCAATCTGACCAGCCTGCGTCTGCCCTACGGCCTGACCAGCATCGGCGCCAACGCCATTTCCAAGACCGGCCTGGAGACCATTGTCATTCCCGACACCGTCACCGAGATGGGCGGCAGCGCACTGGCTTACAACGACAATCTGAAGAATGCCACCCTGTCCAAGAGCATGACCGCCGTCCCCAGCCGGGGCTTTGTGGGCTGCGAAGCTCTGACGGAGCTGACTCTGCCCGCCTCCATCCAGGATTGCGGCGTCACCGACACCTCCGTGGCCTTCAACGACTGCACCAGCCTGCAGAACATTTATGTGGCCGACGGCTCCCTGTACTTCAAGAGCGTGGACGGCGTCCTGTTCGATAAGAACGGCGCCAACCTGCGCTACTATCCCGAGGGCCGCACCGCCGAGAGCTACCGCATCCCCGAGGGCACCATCCGCGTGGGCGGCAACGCCTTTGCCGGCAACCTGTTCCTCAAGAGCGTCAGCTATCCCACCACCCTGGAGCGCATCGGCACCAAGGCCTTCTTCGGCTGCGAGAACCTGAAGGATTACTACTTCAACGGCATGACCACTCCTCTGCTGGAGACCACCGTTTCCCTGACCGGAGCCTATGCCAACGTGGCCCTGTACGCCAACTTCGTGGGCCTGTGGGGCACCACCACTACCAGTGGCTTCGTGTACAACGACTGGGGCCTGAACCTGTACTATCCCCAGGGCGCTGTGGGCTACACCGCCTATGTCTGGGACAAGTACTTCAACACCGAAAAGGGCAGCGTCAACATCATGGACGAGAGCTACTTCACGCCCACGGACCTGACCGTCACGGAGACCGGCGTCCGCAACGCCCTGCTGACCTGGACCGCTGCCAAGCAGTCCAACGCCGAGGATATCGTCTATAAGGTGGAGCGCAGCGTGGCTGCCCACTTCCAGGATGATACCCAGGATACCTGGACCTTCGAGGGCTTCGAGACCCTGGCCGAAGGCCTCACCGCCTGCACCTATACCGATACCACCACGCTGCCCTTCGGCCGCAGCTATGCTTACCGGGTCACGGCTTACAGCCTCACCGGCGAGACCGGCCCCGCAGCCATCGGTTATCTGTATATTGATGCCGACCCCAACAACGCCGATGAAATGGCGGTGCTGGAGCTGATCAAGAAGATCGAGGCCCTCAAGCCCATCGAGAATCTGGCCAACGAGGACGAGGCTTACCTGCGCCAGCTGCTGGCCGAGTACAACGCCCTCACCGACGCCCAGAAGGAGCTGGTGTATAACTACGCCACCCTGCTGGCCGCTCTGGAGAAGGCCGGCCACAACCCCGAGCTGAAGAACGCCAAGCCCGCCACCTGCACCGAGGACGGCTACACTGGCGATGAGGTCTGCAAGATCTGCGGCGAAGTCATCACCAAGGGCGAAGTCATCCCCGCCACCGGCCACAAGACCGAACTGGTGGGCGCTAAGGCGGCCACCTGCACCCAGGACGGCTACACTGGCGATGAGGTCTGCACCGTGTGCCAGGAGGTCGTGAAGAAGGGCGAGGTTATCCCCGCCACCGGCCACAAGACCGAACTGGTGGGCGCTAAGGCCGCCACCTGCACGGAAGATGGCTACACCGGCGATGAGGTCTGCACCGTGTGCGGCGAGACCGTGAAGAAGGGTGAGGTTATCCCCGCTCTGGGCCACAAGACCCAGCTGGTGGGCGCTAAAGCCGCCACCTGCACGGAAGATGGCTACACCGGCGACCAGGTGTGCACCGTGTGCCAAGAGGTCGTGAAGAAGGGCGAGGTTATCCCCGCTCTGGGCCACAAGACCCAGCTGGTAGGCGCTAAAGCCGCCACCTGCACCGAGGACGGCTACACTGGCGATGAAGTCTGCACCGTCTGCGGCGAGACCGTGAAGAAGGGCGAGGTTATCCCCGCCACCGGCCACAAGACCCAACTGGTAGGTGCTAAGGCCGCCACCTGCACGGAAGATGGCTACACCGGCGACGAGGTGTGCACCGTCTGCGGCGAGACCGTGAAGAAGGGCGAGACCGTCCCCGCCACCGGCCACCATTATAAGGATGGCAAGTGCACCGACTGCGGCGAGACCGACCCCAACTACAAGCCCGCCGTCAAGACCGGCGACGACAGCAACACCACCCTGTGGGTCATGCTGCTGACCGTCTCCGCTCTGCTGGCTGCCGCTGTGGTGGTCCTGCCCCGCAAGAAGCACACCCGCTGAATATGACGCCTGTCTCTGATCCGGAGACAGAGTGACCCGCGAGACCCGGAGACCGGAAACGGCCTCCGGGTCTCCGGCGTTTTGTACAAAAATTGTTCACAATCCCCGTTCAACCAGGCATGCATAAAAATCCACATGATTCAAATCTCGACACACGTTAATGAACACTCTGTCGAAATAAGCGAGATAAAACGACGCCAATCCGCCATACACGGAGAATGGTCCAGAATTTAGCTGAGTAATTCGCTGAACTTTATCGCATGAAAGTGTTGAAATAACCAAACCAAATGGTTCATGATTCCTGTTTTGTGTAAAAACTCACAATGTGTCGTTATAGCGCGAACAAAGTGCTGATTTTTGTTTTTGTCGAAATTTCTATAAATTTTGTGGCAAATTACACGACTTTTTCATTGCACTGGACAAGGAAACATGGTATAGTAACCATAGCTGTATCGGACAGGCCGGCTGATAGGGCATCACGGCGGCCCGCACCGATCCGGTATCCAACTTTACCGGTATAAACCGGAGAAAGAGAGAGTACGCATATGAAACACGCGCATACCCTCAAACGGGCGATGGCCGTGATGCTTGCCCTCGTACTGACGCTGAGTCTCGTGACCCCCACCTGGGCCATGAGCAGCAGCTCCGTTGCGACCAAGGGCGAGAACAACGGTATCACCTGGGAAAAGGTGGACAACATCAAGTTGCCCATCAAGGAAAACGCGGCTGTTGAGGAAGAAGCCCAGCAGCAGTATGCCGACACGGACGTGGTCCGCGTCTCCATCGTGCTGAGCGACCCCTCCACCTTGGACAAGGGCTTTTCCGCGTCCGACATCGCCTCTGGCAGCAAAAAGGCGATGAAGTATCGCGACAAGCTGGAATCCAAGCAGGATAAGATGGCCAAGACCATCTCCAAGAAGGCCCTGGACGGCCAGTCTCTGGATGTGGTTTGGAATCTGACCCTGGCCACCAACATCATCTCCGCCAACGTTCAGTATGGCCAGATCGAGAAGATCGAGAAGATCAAGGGTGTTGATTCCGTCCTGATCGAGACGCAGTATGAGCCTTGCGTGGTCAAGGAGTCGGAGACCACCGACCCCAACATGGCTACCTCCTCTTCCATGATCGGCTCCAGCGTTGCCTGGGCTGACGGTTACACCGGCGCAGGCTCCAAGGTGGCCATCATTGATACCGGCGCTGACACCGATCACCCCTCCCTCAACGGCGCTGCCTACAGCTACGCTGTCAAGGGCCTGGGCATCACCCCCGTCACCGCTGCGGATTACGCTGACAAGCTGGAGCAGCTCAACGCCCTCAAGAAGAAGAGCGACCTGAAGGCCTCCGACCTGTATGTCAGCGCCAAGATCCCCTTCGGCTTCAACTACATTGACGCCGATCTGGACGTCACCCACGACAACGACAAGCAGGGTGACCACGGTTCCCACGTCACCGGTATTGCCGCCGGCAACCGCTACATTGAGCAGGCCGACGGTTCCTTTGCTCCCGCTCTGGATACCGCTCTGACCCAGGGTGTTGCCCCTGATGCCCAGGTGTACACCATGAAGGTCTTCGGTAAGGGCGGCGGCGCTTACGATTCCGATTACATGGCAGCCATCGAGGACGCTATGATCCTGGGCTGCGATTCCGCCAACCTGTCTCTGGGCAGCGGCAACCCCGGTATGTCCCGTCAGTCCGACGCCAAGTACCAGGCCATCCTGGAGGCTGTTGTCAACAGCGGCATGGTCGTTGCCATGTCCGCCGGTAACTCCGGCCACTGGTTCGAGAACACCCCCTATACCTATCCCTACGCCGAGAGCGTCAGCTGGGCCACCAACGGCAGCCCCGGCTCCTACACCAACTCTCTGGGCATCGCCTCCGTGGATAACGTGGGCTCCACCGGCAACTATATTGAGTTCGCCGGCACCAAGATGTTCTACAACGACACCTCCGAGGCTCCCATCCAGCCCATGACCGCTCTGGCCGGTGAGCAGCGCTTCGTCTATGTGGATGCCGTCGGCAATCCCGAGGACTTCGCCGCTGCGGGCGATGAGCTCAAGGGCGCCATTGCCATGTGCAACCGCGGTGAAATCAACTTCACCGCCAAGGGCAACAACGCCGTTGCCGCCGGTGCCATCGGCACCATCGTGGTCAACAACCAGGCGGGCACCATCAATATGTCCACCGACGGCTACACCGGCACCGCTCCTTACGTCTCCCTGACTCTGGCTGACGGCCAGATCATCAAGGCCAATGCCGAGAAGAAGGAAGCCAACGGCGTGACCTACTATGTGGGCAAGCTCACCGTGGGCGCCAAGCCCGGCGTGAACGTTCAGACCGCTGATTATTACACCATGAGCGACTTCTCCTCCTGGGGCATTCCCGGCTCCCTGGAGTTGAAGCCCGAGATCACCGCTCCTGGCGGCAATATCTACTCCCTGCAGAATGGCGGCGGCTACCAGAATATGTCCGGTACCTCCATGGCCTCTCCCCAGGTTGCCGGTATGGCCGCTGTGGTGGCCCAGTACATCCGCGCCAACAAGCTGACGGAGAAGACCGGCCTCACCGCCCGTGCTCTGGCTCAGTCCCTGCTGATGTCCACCGCTGTCCCCATGTATCAGGATTACGGCGAGGGCAAGTATGGCTACTATTCCGTTATGCAGCAGGGCGCCGGCCTTGCCAATGTGGGCGCTGCCGTTTCCGCCGGCACCTACATCATGATGGATAAGAACGCCAACGCCGGCGCTGCCGACGGTAAGGTCAAGGTGGAGCTGGGCGACGATCCCGCCCGCACCGGCGAGTATAACTTCGGCTTCACCATCTACAACCTGAAGGATGCTGCGACCTCCTTCAACCTCAGCGCCGATTTCTTCACCCAGGATGTCTTCGCCAATCAGTTCGAGGACGGCTCCGTGGTGAACTTCGAGGATACCTACACCGCTTTGCTGTCCTCCAACGTCACCTGGACCGTGGACGGCCAGGTGGTGGAGATGACCGCTCCCGAGGGTCTTGCCAACTGCGACTTCAACGGCGACGGCAAGGTCACCAAGGCCGACGGCCAGGCGCTCCTGGACTATGTCACCGGCGTCCTGGATTCCATCTCCAATAAGGACAACGCCGACTTCGACAACGACGGCAACATCGACACCTACGATGCTTACCTGTTCTTCCAGCAGCTGAACAAGAGCACCGTGGAGATCCCCGCAAACGGCAGCATCCATGTGGAAGTCAATGCCAAGGTCCTGGGCCTGGACGAGTATGACAAGGCCAGCGACAACACCGGCACCTATGTCGAGGGTTATGTGTACGCCGACGAGGTTGCCTCCGCCGAGGGCGTCAAGGGCGACAGCCATTCCATCCCCGTCCTGGGCTACTACGGCAGCTGGACCGATCCCTCCATGTTTGATATCGGCAGCTATCTGGAGTATCATGAGGCCAAGACCGAGTCCCGTGTGCCCTACATGTACGCCTACAACAAGAACGCCACCAAGTATCAGGCCCTGACCGTCCAGTACGCTGGCGATTCCGGCATGTACTACTTCGGCGGCAATCCTTACGTGGATGAGACCTATGATCCCAACCGCGCCGCCATCAACCCCGACACCACCGTCTTTGCCCGTGCTACCTTCTCCCTGATCCGCAACGCTGCGGATTCCCGGGCGACCATCACCGGCGAGAACGGCACTGTCTACTATGATAAGGCGTCCGGTTCTCCCACCGCTGGCGCTTACTACTACAGCAACGGCGGCAGCTGGCGCAATGCTCAGGGCTACATCGGTATCAACAATGCCCCCACCAAGGCTGCTGAGGGTGAGAAGATCACCGTCAAGGTCACCGAGGCTCCCGAGTACTATGTGACCTACGATGCCGAGGGCAATGCCACCACCAACTGGGATGCCCTGGGCGATGGCGCCAGCCGGACCTACACCGCTTATGTCGACCGGACCGAGCCTGTCCTGTCCAACGTGTACTTCAAGGAAGACGTTGAGACCGGCACCCGCAGCCTGGTCCTGACCGCTCAGGACAACCGCTATGTGGCGGCCGCCTTCCTGATCGACTATGACAAGATGTCCATTCTGGACGGCACCGCCGGCTCCCCCGAGGGTGCTGCCGAGGGCGCTGCCACCGACGTCTCCCTGGATCTGAGCAAGGCCGAGGGCGTGGATCACCTGTACATTCAGGTCTGCGACTACGCCAACAACGCCGCCACCTACAAGATCAACCTCAACAAGGAAGAACTCAGCGGCCCCGTGTCCGTGACTCTGGATAAGCAGTCCATCAAGATGTACAAGGGCGGCACTGCTGCTCTGAACGCTGAGGTCAGCCCCTTCGGCGTGAAGCCCGATGGCGTGACCTGGAAGTCCTCCGATGAGACTGTCGCCACCGTCAACGAGCGCGGCATCATCACCGGCGTCAACAAGGGTACTGCCACCATCACGGCGGCCTCCATCAAGGATCCCACCGCCACCGCCTCCTGCGTGGTCACCGTCCAGACCGTGGACACCACCCTGGTGGGCGCGCTGATGGATACCAACGGCGATGCCCAGTTCTACACCTGGGATATGGAGCACGACACCACCTGGAAGAAGCTGGTTGCCTTTGAATCCCTGAAGACCGTTTCCGCCACTACCTTCGACTATCGCAACGGCGTAGTCTACGTGGAGGACGGCGAGAACTTCGACCTGCACAAGCTGGACCTGGATACCGGTAAGACCCTGGCTACCTATCCCGGCTTCGAGGGCGAAATCCCCATGTGGGATATGGAGTACAGCCTGGTTTACTCCACCGAGGCCAAGCCCATGCTGGCCAGCGTGTACGCCACCTACTTCATGTCTCCCAAGCCGGTGGATAACCTGGATCTGTCCGCTTTCGACCTCGGACTGTATCTGTGGCTCTTTGCCGACGCTTCCTACTTCACCGCCGTTACCTCTCTGGGTGCCAACAAGATCGACACCGATGACGACGGCGTGAAGGATACCGACACCGAGCTGTTCCTGGCGCTGGATGACGCCGGCAACATCTGGACCATGAATGTTTATCCCACGGTGGATGAGAAGACCGGCAAGGACACCTGGGGCGCCTCCTTCGGCATCATCGAGTCCAACCTGGCTAACGTTGGCTACGCTGCCAACCCCACCGATGACGGCGATCTGTATGACTCCCTGTATGCCACTGCGGAGAACAACGAGCTGGTTCTGTACCTGGCCAACTGCACCGGCGACGCCAGCCATGTCTACCGCATCCTCCTGAATGAGGACACTGGTAAGTGGGAAGCTGCCGACATCGGCAACTTCGGCGACGGCGTGTGGCCTGCCACCCTGGTGGGCACCATGTACCACGCCAATGAGGACGCCGCCAAGGCCGTGAACGCTGCCATGAGCAAGACCACCGTCCACACCGCTCAGGCTGTGGAGATGACCCCCGCTCAGATCCAGCGCTACAACGGCGCCGAGACCCAGGCTGCCAAGGGCTCCCTGAACACCGCTGCCCCCGTGGCTGCCGTGGTGAACCTGCCCATGGGCGACGCTGCTGAGAACGCCACCGCCTCCAACGTCACCGTGTCCGCCGATGAGAAGACCGTCACCGTCAACGTCCTGGCCAAGGATGCTGCCACCAACGGCCTGTTCACCGTGGATTACGATGCCGCCAACCTGACCCTGACCAACGTGGCCTTCAACACCCAGTACAGCTCCTACAAGGATGCTTCCGGCAAGGTCACCCTGGGCTATGTGGACCTCAACGGCGTGGCCGCCGGTTCCACCGTGGCCACCCTGACCTTCACCGTCAAGGATCCCACCGCTCTGGACAAGATCAACGTCACCGTTACCGAGACCGAGCGCAACGATCAGACCGTGAACAACGCCGAGACTCTGACTGCTGACCTGCACACCGAGACCGAGACCGTGAACGCCAAGGCCGCCACCTGCACCGAGGATGGCTACACCGGCGACGTGGTCTGCAAGGCCTGCGGCAAGGTCATCACCAAGGGCGAGGTCATCCCCGCTCTGGGTCACAAGATCGAGCTGGTGGGTGCTAAGGAGCCCACCTGCACCGAGGATGGCTACACCGGCGACGAAGTCTGCACCGTCTGCGGCGAGATTGTGAAGAAGGGCGAGGTCATCCCCGCTCTGGGTCACAAGATCAAGCTGGTGGGTGCTAAGGAGCCCACCTGCACCGAGGACGGCTACACCGGCGACGAAGTCTGCACCATCTGCGGCGAGATTGTGAAGAAGGGCGAGGTCATCAAGGCCACCGGCCATCAGTACAAGGATGGCAAGTGCACCGTCTGCGGCGCCGCTGATCCCAACTACAAGCCCTCTGTCAAGACTGGCGACGAGAGCAACACCGCCCTGTGGGTCCTGGTGATGGCTTCCGCTGCTCTGCTGGCTGCCGCTGTTGTGGTTCTGCCCCGCAAGAAGCACTCCCGCTAAACGGAAAAACAGCCTGGGATGATCTCCATCCCACGAGCTGAGATGCCCCACCCCCTATAGAGCCAGCCCCCGGCGGATTCCGCCGGGGGCTGGCTATTATTCACAAAAAGGCTTGCCGCCTGCGGGCGGCAAACGCTGCGAGGCGCTTGCCGGGCTGGATACTGCACAAAAATAGCCTGTGGGCGGCAGCTTTGGCTGCCGTCCACGGGCCTTCTCATGTCCCCGTCCGCATGTTCAGCGGGTCATCCCGCAGAGGAAGCCCGGTGTCCCGCTTCTGGGGCGGGATAGGCCGGGACATGCAGAAATACCGGCTCTCGTCGGCCACATGGTCCTCCTGCCGGGTGTCCACG
>OLWK01000839.1_pt1 | contig 15938 bp, 15 predicted proteins | sample 1674141 | NCBI WGS metagenome assembly OLWK01 (sample SAMEA103958148, study PRJEB25191) | human gut metagenome | reverse complement strand
TTGCCGTTTTTTCGCATAAAACAAATGCACCGGTCTTAAGTTGATGACATTGCCCGCCGGGGAAGGTGGCCCGAAGGGCCGGATGAGGGTCGGGGAGCAGTGCCGAATTGCTGAAACTGCCAGACAAATCGGAAAATCAGACTTTTGGTTTACGGTTCACCGTCCGCCGCAGCCGTTTATTCTTGTCCCGTCCAATACTGCGCACCCCAGTGCTCGAAGTCCCATTTGGGGCTGTAGTCGTTGCATTCGTAATCGACGTAATAAAGCCGGTCGACGGACAGGACGAAATTGGTCGGATAATAATCGATATTCAGATGAACAGGATACAGGCGGGCGCACATGGCCTTCAGCTGCCGGAGGCAGAAGCCGGGGAGCCGGTTTTCCGCGATCAGCTCCGCTGCCGTGGGGCCGGGGATGTATTCCTTGAGAATGCGCTCATTTTCCGTGTCGACGTCCAGCAGGCGCGGCATGGGGATCCCGGCGGACAGGAGCCGCTCATAATCACGCTGCTCGGCGGCAAGCTTGTCCCCGAACTGATAATACTCGCATGGCTCGTGGTGGATCTGCTTGACGACGTATTCGCCGCGCTCGTCCGCAGCCAGATAGGAATAGCCGCCCTTTCCCTTGCCGAGCAGCCGCCGGATGGAAAGCACTCTGCCGTTTACTGTGATCTGATCTTCCATGTTTCTCGCCTCCATACGCCTCAGCATAGCAGACGCGCGGGGCGTTTGTCCAGCAAAAATCCGCTTCGCCGGAAATACTGGCAGATTGAATAAAATACCGTTTGAATTTCATTCATTTTTCACAAGTTCTTCTTGCATTTTGCTTGGAAGCGTGTATAATGATGTGTGCAAAAAAGTAGAAATGAAGGAATTTGAAATGCGCACGCTGTTATCATTATCTGTTGCGGTTCTTGCGGGTCTGCTGATGACCCGCGTTGCAAAGCCGCTGAAGCTGCCGTCTGTGACGGCGTATCTGGTCGCGGGTGTTCTGATCGGGCCGTACTGCTTGGGTCTGCTCGGCATTGAGGGCCTTGGCTTCCCGACGCAGGAATCCGTAGACAGTCTGTCGCTGATCTCCGAGGTCGCGCTGGGCTTCATCGCATTCTCCATCGGCAGCGAGTTCCGCGTGTCCGAACTGAAGCACACAGGCAAGCAGGCGTTCGTCATCGGCGTTTTACAGGCGCTGGCCGCGACGTTCCTGGTCGATATCGCGCTGATTGTGATCGCACTGCTTACAAACGGCAGGCTGTCCATCGCGCAGGCCATCACGCTCGGCGCCATCGCCACGGCAACGGCCCCTGCCGCAACGCTCATGGTCGTGCGGCAGTACAAGGCAAAGGGCCCGCTGGTCGATCTGCTGCTGCCCATCGTCGCGCTGGACGATGCGGTCGGCCTGATCGTGTTTGCGGTGTCGTTCGGCATCGCAAAGGCGCTCAACACCGGCTCGTTCGATGTGATCTCCATCGTCGTCGATCCGCTGATCGAGATCGTGTGCTCGCTGGCGCTCGGCGCACTTGGCGGCTGGGTGCTCACGCAGCTGGAAAAGCTGTTCAACTCCAACACCAACCGTCTGAACATGACCATCGCATTTGTTTTCCTGACCTCGGCGCTGGCCATGGCGGAATTCAAGATCGGCCCTGTGACCATCGGTTTCTCGTCGCTGCTGACGTGCATGATGCTGGGCACGCTGTTCTGTAACCTCTGCCCGCTGTCGGGTGAGATCATGGAAAAATCCGACCGGTGGACAAGCCCGCTGTTTGCGGCGTTCTTCGTCATCTCCGGCGCGGGGCTGGATCTGGGCGTGTTCAAGGACGGTATGATCGTTCTCATCGGCGTTGTGTATATTCTGACGCGCTCGCTTGGCAAGTATCTCGGCGCGCATTACTCCGCAAAGCTCATGAAATGTGAGCCGCAGATCTGCAAGTATCTCGGCATCACCCTGCTGCCGCAGGCCGGCGTCGCGCTCGGCATGTGCGTGACGGCGCGCCAGCTCGGCACGGAGGGCAACCTCATCCGCAACATCACGCTGTTCGCCATCCTCATCTACGAGCTGGTCGGTCCGCTGCTGACCAAAATGGCCCTGCAGGCCGCCGGCGAGATCCACCCGATGGAAGACGCCGTCAAGAACCGCCGCCAGATCAATCTGGAAAAGGCGAACGCAGAAAAGAAATAAGGCAGAGCAGCAGCCAATCTCCTGCGCCGGTGCGAGTTCTGCACACGGGAGAGGCAGCAACAAAAAGTACAGAAAAATCCGGAAAAACCCTTTATAGACTGGGTTCTTCCGGATTTTCTGCTGGTTTCACCACGATTGTCAGAGTTTATGAAAAAACCTATTGTCCGACTGATTGGAAAAATAGCCAGATTCCATCTTGTCAAATATTATTCGTATGGTATCCTAATAATGAATAGTACAAAGTCTTGATATTGCAATGTACAAAAATGCTAGTTGGAAGGCGAGGTGTATGCGCGGTAAAACGGCTCCCCGGGCAGCTGGAGCCATCCAGCACAGGCAACCGCGGCAGATGGATGCACAGACAGCGGAAGCACCGAACATACGGTGTTTCCGCTGTTTGCCGAAAATCAGCAGGAATAGAAAAGTATACAGGCTCCGATTCTGCGCGCTCCATCCGGATACCGAACGTGGAAGAAGCAGCGCTGACGGAGCAATTAGGAGAGACAGAGCCGGGAAAGTCTGCCTTATCTTTCACCGCACCGGCGGTGAAACCATGGATGAAGCACCGCTGCGAAAACACGAAGATCACCGTGACCGGGATGGCCGCAACGAAGGAGGCCGCCATCATGTAACCCCAGTTCGTCGATGCCTCGCCGAGGAACGTCATCACAAGAACGGAGGCCAGCGTCATCGAATAGAGCAGGTCGTTCCAGAACCGTACCGGAACTGTGTGCGGAAACATTGAAAATCTCTGTGCGGGGAAGCCTGAAATGCTGGAGAGAGATTCAGTTTGACAAAAAGAAAATACTATACCATGCCGCTAGACCTGTCATGGTTGAACTGGCAGGTCTGAAGGCATTTTATGGGCGGTTTCTTGACAAGAACGGCGTTTGCTGGTAAAGTGGAAATATAAATAAGACAAAGACCTAATTATAAATTTGGGAAGAGGAGGATGCAGACGATGAAGAAGAGAATCATTCGCGGATGTTTGCGGATCGCAATTCTGGCGGTCGCGGGCGGTGTGCTTGGATGGCTGAGCAGCATCCTGTTCGGTGAGCGTGCGCTCATTACAGAGCTCCCCGTTGTGGTGACCCTGGGCGCGAGCATTGGCATTTTGTCCGGTGTTGTGTTGTTCCCGGAGAAAGCATAGCTGCAGACTGCAGAGCCCTGGGGAGCAGAAGATAGGAAGCAGACAGAAGAACTGGCGCGAAAAGCCGGGAAAGGAGCGGGATATGGCAATCAAGGCAATTACAACAGACAGTTTCCGGGATGATGTGTTGAAAACGAGAAAGCCGGTTCTGGTGAAGTTCTGGGCACCGTGGTGCGGGTATTGCCGCGCACTCGCACCGGCGCTGGAGTCAATTGAAAAGCAGTATGAGAATCTGCTTTCTGTGGGGCGTATCAATTTTGATACGGAAACAGCTGTGGCGCGCAGATATAACATTCATAAGCTGCCGACTCTGCTGCTGTTTATCAACGGAGCCGTGGCTGGATTCCTGATCGCTCCTTCTTCTGAGAAGGAGATCGACGCATTTTTAAAGAAAATGCTCGGACTGAATGTAGGAGGTCTGTATGGAAAATATGTATGATATTGTGATCATCGGCGGCGGCCCCGGCGGGTATTCGGCTGCATTATATGCCGCGAGAGCAGGGTTGCATGTGGCTGTGATCGAGAAGCGGGCCATTGGCGGGCAGGCAATCCGAAGTGAAAATATTGAGAACTATCCGGGCTTCGACGCCGGGATCGACGGGCTGAGCCTGAGCGAAAAAATGCAGCGCGGTGCAGAGCGGTTCGGTGCGGAAATGGTGACAGATGAGGTGCGCCGCGTACACCTGATGCAGCCAGTCAAGGTGATTGAAGCGGCGAAGCAGACCTATCAGGCACCCACCGTCATTCTGGCGACCGGTGCGCCGCCCAGAAAGCTCGGTGTGGAGGGCGAGGAGGAGATGCTGGGACGCGGTGTTCACTATTATGCCGCTTGCCGCTCTATGATGTACCGGCGAAAAACAGTTGCAGTGATCGGGGAGGGGGAGCAGGCTGCCGAGGCGGCGATGCTCCTTTCCCGCATCGCCAAGCGAGTCTGTCTGGTACATGGGGGCGAGCATATGGAGATCAGTCCGGCCTATGCGGGCAAGCTGAAAATGATGCGAAACATTGAACGCTATGCAGGAAGCGAGGTTCGGGCATTTTTACATGCAAACTGGGTCTCCTGTATCCGCATTCGGGAACAGCGGGGCGGTGAACTCTGGAATCTGCCATGCGACGGCGCATTTATCTGCCTCGGCGGCGTACCGGAAACAAACCTGCTTCATGGACAGATCGCGCTGGATAAACAGGGTTACATTCTCGCCAATGAAACAACCATAACCAATCTTCCGGGTGTTTTCGCGGCTGGTGACGTCCGGACGAAGCTGCTCCGGGGCATTCTGACTGCCGCAGCAGATGGCGCGGCGGCTGCACAGCAGGCGGAGCGGTATATTGTAGAAAACATCTGATCTGAAAAGCAGGGAAGGGGCGTATCCATGAAACTTACGTTCATTGGCGCAGCGCATGAGGTGACAGGAAGCTGCACGCTTCTGGATTGCTGTGGGGGAAACTTCCTGATCGACTATGGTATGGAGCAGGGAGTCAACGTTTTTGAAAACGTGCCGCTCCCGGTATTGCCCGGACAGATCGACGCGGTATTTCTGACGCACGCGCATATTGATCATTCCGGTATGCTGCCAAAGCTGTACAAGGATGGGTTCCGGGGAAAAGTCTACGCAACACGGGCAACGGAGAATCTCTGCCGGATCATGCTGATGGATTCGGCGAACATTCAGGTGTCCGACGCAGAGTGGATGAACCGAAGGGCGGCGCGCGCCGGTCGTACCGCTGTCGATCCGGTCTATACGACCGAGGACGCGGCGGGCGTACTGCGGCTGCTGCGCCCGTGCAGCTACGCGGAGCGTATCAAAGCAGCGGAAGGCGTAGAGGTTCGGTTTACCGATGTCGGTCACCTGCTTGGTGCCGCCTGTGTGGAGCTGTGGTTGACGGAAGGCGGAGAAACAAGGAAGCTTGTCTTCAGCGGCGATGTCGGCAATACGGGCCTGCCGCTGATCGGTGCGCCTCTGACGGTGGATGAGGCGGATTATCTGGTAATCGAGTCTACCTACGGAAACCGGCTGCATGAGAAGCCCGGAGATACCATAGCAGAGCTTGCTGCTGTTTTGAAGCGGGCCTTTGACCGGGGGGGAAGCGTGATCATCCCGGCGTTTGCAGTCGGCAGAACACAGGAGCTTTTATACGCAGTCCGGGAAATCAAGCAGAAACGGCTGGTGCAGGGGCATGACGGCTGGCCGGTCTATCTGGACAGCCCGCTTGCTGAGGCCGCAACAGCTGTTTTCATGCAGTGCGAGCCGGAATATCTGGATGCAGAAACGCGGAATCTGCTGCGGCAGGGGATCAATCCGCTTTGGTCCGCCAATCTGTATCTGACGGAAAGTGTGGAGGAATCCAAGAAGATCAACGACGATCCGCGGCCGAAGGTGATCCTTTCTGCAAGCGGCATGTGTGACGCGGGACGTATCCGGCACCACCTCAAGCACAATCTCTGGAAATGGGAGAACATCATCCTGTTTGCCGGATATCAGGCGGAGGGAACGCTGGGACGCAGTCTGCTGAACGGTGCAAAAACAGTCCGCTTATTTGGCGAGGAGATCTCGGTCAGCGCCGAGATCTGTGCCCTGCACGGTACCAGTGGACACGCGGACAGAGACGGGCTTCTCAAATGGGTACAGGCAATCAAGCGCAAACCGCGCGTTGTGTTTGTCAATCATGGGGACGAAGAAAACTGTGAAGCCTTCCGCGATCGGCTGGTTTCGGAAGGCTACAGCGCGGTTGCTCCGTTCAGTGGAACAGAATTTGATCTGCTGCAGGGGCTGTTCCTGATGGTCACAGAGGGGCAGCGCATTGAGAAAAAGGGGCATGCGCGAAAGAAGGAAGTCTTTGCGCAGCTTGTAGAGGCGGCACAGCGGCTTGTTGCAGTCGCAATGGCCTGCAGGGAGCAGTCCAATCAGCGGCTGCGGCGGTTCACGTCAGAGATCGAGCTTCTAATCGATACTTGGAAGGACTGAGCAAGACCGGTAGCTGCAAAACCATGCAGCTGCCGGCCTCTCTGAAAGAAGCAAACTTTACTTTTTGACGGCGTCTCCATTCGCTTCCGCGTCCGCGATGCGGCGGTACATATCCTGCATCTGCCGGTCAATTTCGGCGATCTTTTCCGCACAGGCAAACATCTCTTCATCAATGCCCGCCGGGAGCTTTGCCCGGTCCGCCTTGTAGTGGATGTCATGCTCCAGACTGGCCCAGAAATCCATTGCGATCGTGCGGATCTGGATCTCGGCGACGACGTGTTCCGTCCGGTCAGAAAGATACACGGGAACACGGACATCCAGATGCAGCGAACGGTAGCCGTTATAGTTCGGCGTTTTGATATAATCCTGCCGCTTGACGATCTCCAGATCCTCCTGCCGCTCCAGCATCCCAGCGACTCGGTAGACATCATCGATGTAATTGCAGACGACGCGGACGCCTGCAATGTCGTTGATATCCTGCATTGCCGCTTCGAGCGTAACCGGAGATCCCTTCCTCTGGAGCTTGGCGACGATGCTTTCCGAGGATTTGACCCGGCTTTCAATATGATGGATGGGGTTTCGTGCATACAGCGTATTGAATTCACTGTTCAAAATCTCAAGCTTCAGCACAAGCTGTTTTACAGCGGACTCGTACAGATTCCGCATGACAAAGTAGCGGTGCGGGCTTTCATGAAACGGGAGAGACGAAGAGGCTGTCATATCGGCGTAACCATCCTTTGTGTCAGAATCAGCTTCCCGGCAAAATGAAACTGCAATCCGGTAAGCTCACTGCCATTTTAACACAAAAAGAAACATGTGACGTAAAAACTTTGTGTTGAGAATGACAGCCGGGGCAGAGCCGTCCGTGTTGCCAAAAAGTCAAAAGGGGGCCGCCCCTGTACGGGCACAGGGGCGGCGGAGGAAGGAGCACAGCAGGCATAGGGGAACCTGCCATAGGACAGGGATGTCATACAGCAGATACTGACAGGGTAGCATCCGCCCGCAGCCAGTATCTTGTGCATTGGGAAAATCAGAAGGTCAAGGCTATGAGATCGGAGGAGAAGGGATGTTCCCGCTGTCTCCAAGGGTGTTGCATTCGTGGTTCCCCTGTATCTATATTATACAGGAGAAAGCAGGCTTTGGCAAGACTTATTTGATATAAAGTCTTAATATTATTTCTGGTAGAGACGAAAAAGTGGCAACGCAGGACAGAGCGTTCCCATGTAAACAACAAATATGGAAAAAACAGGATTGGAGGCGGATTATGAAAAGACGGATCATTACAACCGTAGCCGTTTGTGTATTTCTGGCACTTGTGCTGGCGGTGCGGCTCTCCGACAGAGAAAAAATCGACAACAGCATTCCATCCAAAGAAACCGTGGCCGCGTATATTCTGGAAAAGGGTGAGCAGTACGCAGCGGAGCAGCTGCGGGCACAGGACAGAGACAGTCTCCGCCGCAGCTGGGGAGAGCCGGACGCCATGCCGTCCGGGATCTGGGCGGATGTGTGGGACCTTGATGCGGACACAACGATTCTTGTATTCTATGATGCAGAAAATGATGACAAGGTAGAGCGTGTTGTGATCGGGCAAAAGGGAGGATAGTAAATAAGCGGGTTCATTTTTGTAGAAAACCGCGTAAATTGATAATGATTTATTATGGTAAACATAAACGAGGAGGACGAACAATGACAAAACGAATGCTCTCCATCTGTCTTGCGTTTGTGCTGCTGCTCGGCACACTTGCCGGGTGCAGCAAAAACAAGACGAAGACAGACAATTCAAGCCAGAATACACAGCAGGAGACGATACCGGAGCTGGCGTCTCAATACGCCTATCAACCGCAGTATTTTGATCTGCCGGAACCGATCCAGTGGATCAGCCGGAGCTGCGTTTCGGGCAGTACACTTTATTTTACTGCCAGTATTCTCAGTGGACAGGATACCTACATTGACGAAGACGGCAATGAGGTTTCTTATGACACCTATTCCGAGGGCCTTTTCCGGTTTGACCCTGACAGCGGAGAATGCGTACAGCTTGTCAACTACGTTGACAAGCCTGATGTGGAAGATCTGGACGACGGTACACAGATTTTCCGCAGCAGCAACAGCAGCGCCGAGATCCATGCCCTCGCGGCCGGCACAGACGGCACGCTCTGGATCTACCGCCGGACAGACCTTTACACGGATGACGGCGAGATGGGGCCCTCCCTTTCGGAGCTCATCCAACTGGATGCGCATGGCACGCTGCTTCGCACCATCATCCCCGCAAACGAGGAAGATCCGAACAGCACAGGAGACTGGGGCTATTCGCACCTTGACACCCTGCTCTCCGATGATAAGGGCTATGTCTATACCTACGATTATCAGACAGTCAATGTTTATGGGCCGGATGGCAGCTTCGTTTTCAGCAAATCCGCTGACGAGCTTTCCGGCCATCTCTGCCAGCTCTCTGCCGGTGAAGTCGGCGCACTGACTACTTACAATGACGGGAAGATGGCCTTCAAACAGCTTGACCCTGAAACGAAGAACTGGGGAAAGGAAACACCGGTCTCTTCCCGCGCATGGAGCCTGCAGCCGGGCAATGATGTCTACCGGTATTTCTTTATAGATGGCGGTAACATCTTCGGCGAACGCAAGGACACCGGCGAGGTGGAAAAGGTCGTCGACTGGCTGGCATGTGATGTGGACAGCAATACCATCCGTTACAATCGCCTCGACTTCCTGACTGACGGTCGCATTGCCACTGTGACCCTTGGGCACAGCTATGACGGAACGCGGGAGCGGCAGCGGATCCTGGTGCTGAACCGCATGGATGCTGCCGATGTGCAGCAGAAAACAGAGCTGACGCTGGCCTGCTTCAGCCTTGATTATAACCTCCGCAGCCAGATCGTCAAGTTCAACCAGACCAGCACCGACTGCCGCATCGTGGTCAGGGATTATGCGGAGTATGCAGACGGCGAGGATTACTATGCCGGTCTTACCGTGTTCAACACCGAAGTTCTCGCCGGCAAGATACCGGATCTGATCGTTGGCAATATGATGCTGCCGATCCGGCAGTATGCCGCCAGGGGAATGTTGGAGAACCTCTGGCCGTATCTTGACGCCGACCCCGGCTATTCGCGCGACAAACTCATGACCCGCCCGGTCGAGGCCGCGCAGGTGGATGGAAAGCTCTATCAGCTGCCCATCAATTTTGGCATCACCACGGCAGTCGGCCTCGGCAGGATCGTCGGTGATTACACGACATGGACGCTGGCTGACGTCAAGAACGCGCTCAGCAAGCTGCCCGAAGGCGCGATGGTATTCAACCAGTATTACACCCAGTCGGAGATGCTCATGTATTGCGTCGCCATGAACGCGAAGGACTTCATGGACTGGCAGAATGGCACCTGCAATTTCGATTCTGACGAGTTCCGCGCCCTTCTGGAGTTCGTCAAGCCGCTCCCGGCAGAGTTCAACTGGCAGAGCGACGGAGAATATGAAAGCGACTTTACCCGCATGAAAAGCGGCAAACAGCTGCTGTATCCTATGAACCTCAACGACTTTGACAACATCTACTATACCTTTGCCGCGCTCGATCACGATATCCGGTTTGTCGGTTTCCCGCGGGAAGATGGCTCCAGCGGCAGCGCCTTTACTGCCAGCGTAACGCTCTGCATCACCACGGCCTGCAAGGATAAGGCAGACGCCTGGGCGTTTATCCGTTCGACGCTCTCTGAGGAATACCAGAAAAACCTCTGGAATTTCCCGATCCTGAGGTCTGCCTTTGACGCCATGGCCGGGAAAGCCATGACGCAGGAATATCAGACCGACGCCAACGGCAGCCAGGTGCTTGACGAGAACGGTGATCCGATCCCCATTTCCTCCGGCGGCATGAGCTATGGCGACGAGCCAATGATCGAGCTCTATGCTGTCACGCAGGAGCAGTACGACACCGTCATGGAGCTGATCGAGTCTACGACCAACTTTTTAGACTACGACCAGAGCGTCCTGAGCATCATTTCCGAGGAAGCCGCAGGCTATCTTGCCGGTGACAGAAGCGTCGAGGAAACCAGCCGTCTCATCCAGAGCCGCGTAAGCCTCTATATTCAGGAGCAGAAGTGATGACCTGATAAGATTTCCCGCGCAGGCCGGTGTAGCCTGCGCGGGAGTTTGAACCGCAGAAAAGAACAGAAAGATGCCATGGCGGCGATCACTCATAAGCTGCGTTTGGTTCCGGCAGAGACGCCCACGCAGAAGTTCCTTTTACCAGCCCCAGCAGGGCTTCCACCGTCTTCATAAAGCAGGCAGCGTCCGCATCTGTCTGTGTATAAGCTGCCGCAGTCATATCGCCGCAGATCAGGTACTGCTCCGCATTCTTTGTGACACGGATCTCATACCAGCAATTTGGCATCACCGCGACCAACGTATCATCTGTTGTCAGCTCCTGCGAGATCATTGGCCGCCGAATATCCAGGAATCCATCCTCGCAAACAAGCGCATACAGCTCCTGCAAAAACGCTGTATCCGGTCGAAACTCCACAGAGGCGGTCCCCTCGGTGACAAGATCTCTTTGCAGCAGACCCTCCTGCGTGTCCATGATACTCTTTCGGTCGGTATCATACCACCATGTGAACCGGACTGCAAAATCCTCCGGCATGTTTTCCTGTACGACAGTCAACGGCGCATCCCTGCCGGAGTCCTCCGGCGTTTTCTGCATGGCTGCCGATGTGCAGCCGCTCAGCAGGGCCAAAAGCAGCAGCCCTGATACGATCCTCTTCATAACCAGACCCTCCTTTCTTGTTATCTATCAATATAGACGATAAAAAAGAAGAACGGTTGCACTGCGCCGGGAAATAGAGCTGCTCCGGCAAGCTTTTGTATCGCCGACGTTGGAACAGCGCCATGAATATGATAAAATAATAATAAACACGATGGCTTCATTTGTCCTAGTATGGAAACATGGAAAGAAAAGAACCTATGTTGGCACCAAGGTTAGGCGCCAACATAGGCTCTTCGTTTGCAGGGGATTGGAATCAGGAAAGAAGACGAAAACCATCCCGGTATTTTATAGAATGCTTTAGATCCCGTCCATACAGGCAGTGCATCGGAGGTTCGCACACAATTTATTGCACCGGCAGCTCTACCGCGATGGTGGTGCCCTTCTCCGAGCTTTTCTCCACCCAAATATAGCCGCCGTGGAGGTCGGCGATCTCCCACGCCAAAGAAAGCCCCAAACCAGCGCCGCCGTACTCCCGGCTGCGGGACTTGTCCACGCGGAAGAATGGCTGGAAGATGCTCTGCTGATACTCCTCCGGGATACCGCAGCCGGTGTCGGAGACACGGATCCGGAGCTTTTCCGGCTCCTGTGTGACGCAGACCCGCACCGAGCCGCCCGGGCGATTGTATTTGACGGCGTTTTCCGTCAGGTTGAAGAGCAGCCGGTAGATCAGCGCGTCGCTGCCGGTCATGACGCCGTCGCCATCCGCCGTCAGCGTGATGCCGCGCTTATCTGTCAGCGGCGCGAGGTCTGTGAAGATCTCCTCGACCATGGGCGCAAGCTGAATCCGTTCGTTCCGCGCCACCTGCTGCAGGCTGCTCATTTCCAGCAGTGTTTTTGTCATCTGAGTCAGCCGCTCCGTCTGCTCCCGCAACAAAGAAAGAAATGCTGCTGTTTCCGGCAGTACGTCGGGGTGCTCTGCGGAGAACAGCTCCAGCTGCGCCTGCATCAGCGCAAGCGGCGTGCGCAGCTCGTGGGCAGCGTTGCCAGTGAACTGCCGCTGGGCGGCAAAGGCGTTGTTCAGCCGTTCAAGCATCTGATTGAAGGAATGGCTGAACTGGCGGAACTCCGGCAATACGTCCTCGTTGATCTTCATGTCTGCCAGGTTGCTCATCTGCACCTGCTCGACCTGCGAGGCAAAGCTGCGCAGAGGCTTGAGGGCGCGTCCGCTGACAAAATAGGCGAGGATGCCGCTGAGCAGCGTTACCGCCGCCGTGATGTACCAGTTGGTGGTGCGGAAGTGCCCTTGCGCCCCATCGACAATGATTGTCAAATCCTCGTCAGGTGTTACGAGTTGCGGGTCAAAGCTCACTTCGCCTTCACCATCGATAAGAACAGTGCCACCCTGAAAAGTGTTCGCAATCGTGTCCATATAGTACATGCCGGAGGAACAGAGCAGCAGATTCATGGAAATACAGGTAACTCCGATGAGCAGGACGCTCATCAGCGTGATGCGCCACTGCAAAGAAAGGTGCTTCATGCTTCCTCGCCTCCCATCAGATAGCCTTCGCCGATGCGGTTGCGGATGGGGTCATAGCCCAGTGCGGCACGCAGTTTTTTGCGCAGAGCGGAGATATGTACCCGGATGGAGTTGCTAAAGCTGTCCACGCTGTTGTCCCAGACATGATCCATCAGCTCCTCCTGACTCACCGGTCGCCCCTGATGTACCATTAAATATTCCAATATCCCCGTTTCCTTGCGGGTCAGCGTCAGGGCCTGAGCATTGACGGAAGCGGTGCGGGAGCGCGTGTCGAAGGCTAAATCCCCGCAGGTCAGCAGCACGTCCTGCTGCGTGAACTGCCGCAGGGTCAGGCTGCGGATACGGGCCTCCAGCTCAGCCAGATGAAAGGGCTTTGCAAGATAGTCGTTGGCGCCTGCGTCCAGTCCCTCCACCTTGTCCTCTACCTCGCTGCGGGCGGAGAGAATCAGGACTCTCGTCTCCCGGTCTGTCTGCCGCAGGGTGCGCAGCACCGTCATGCCGTCCTTGCCCGGCAGGTTCAGATCCAGAAGCACCAGATCGTAGCGCTCCACGCCAAGAAGCTCCAGCGCCTTCTCCCCGTCGTAGCAGCAGTCTACACTGTATGCCAAACGCCGCAGGCTGCGGACGATGGTCTCGCACAGAGCGCGTTCGTCTTCAATAACCAAAAAATGCATGAAAGCCCTCCTTTATAAGCTTCATTCATTCGATTGTCTTCAGTATAGCAGAAACAAATAAAGTTTGTGTTAAGTTTCTGTTCTTAACAGGGACTTTAACTCTCCCGTGCTATGATGAAAGCACAAAACGGAAAGGGTGATGAAACTTGAGCCACGGAAAGAAGACGGCGGCGCAGATCACGCTTCTGCTCGCCGGAGCCGCCATGCTGTGCTTTGGCGTATGGCGGGGCGAGGCGGCGACGGTGCTGAGCAAAGCAATCAAATTATGTCTGGAGTGTGTGGGCATTGGGTAAAAAGTTTTCAGGCGTTTCACAGACCATGTCCCGCTTCCGGGGCTGGATCCAGGCGGGAGCGACGCTGCTGACCAACCTGCATCTGCCGAACTTTCTCAAGGGCGGACTGTATCAGGGCGCGGGGAAGACCGTCTGCGTGCCGGGGCTGAACTGCTACTCCTGTCCGGCGGCCTCCGGGGCCTGCCCCATCGGGGCGTTTCAGGCGGTGGTAGGCTCGTCCAAGTTCAGCTTCTCCTATTATATCACAGGTTTCCTCATTTTGCTGGGAGTCCTGCTGGGGCGCTTTATCTGCGGCTTCCTCTGTCCCTTCGGCTGGTTTCAGGAACTGCTGCATAAGATTCCTACAAAGAAGCTCTCCACAAAGAAGCTCAAGCCTCTGACATACCTGAAGTACGCCGTGCTGCTGGTGATGGTTTTCCTGCTGCCGGCGCTTCTGGTGAACGATGTTGGCATGGGCGACCCATTCTTCTGTAAATACCTCTGCCCCCAGGGCGTGCTGGAGGGAGCCATCCCGCTGTCCCTTGCCAATGCCGGCATCCGGGCGGCGCTGGGCAAGCTGTTTACATGGAAATTCGGCATTCTACTGTCGGTGATCGTGCTGAGCGTGCTGTTCTACCGTCCCTTCTGCAAGTGGCTCTGCCCGCTGGGAGCGTTCTATGCACTGCTCAACAGGGTATCCCTCTTCCAGATGAAGGTGGATAAAAACAAGTGCGTCTCCTGCGGGAAATGCGCCAGAGCCTGCAAGATGGATGTGGACGTGACAAAGACGCCCAACCACACCGAGTGCATCCGCTGTGGGATGTGTATACGCGCCTGTCCCACAAACGCCGTGTGTTTCCGCTATGGCTTCGGAGACGGTAAAGATAAGACAAAAGCAGCGGAAACGCTGCAGACAAACAACAATATCAAGGAGGAAACAAACAAATGAAAATGAATAGGACGAATACTGCCGGCAGAATTCTGGTGCTGCTGCTTACTGCACTGCTGGTGCTCTCTCTGGCCGCCTGCGGCAAAAAGGGCAACAACGACATGACAAAGCCCGACGGCGAGCCCAAGAACGCCCAGGAGGCGGCCGCTATGTACAAGGCCCTGATGGACCAGGAGAATGCCATTCTGATGGAAAACCAGTCCCTTTGGGAGAAGGTGTTCATGTCCGCCGACAAGGGCATGACCATGCAGGAGGACGGTAAGAACTACGGTGATTTCCTGCTGGACACCATTGAGTCCGCCAAGGACAAGTTTACCGCCGACGAGCTGAAGCTGCTGCGCCAGGGAGGCGAGAAGATCCGGGAGATCGAGCGCACCCTGACCGCCATTGTGGCCAAGTTCCCCGAGGCGGCTCCCAAGGCCCCGGGCAATGGTGACAGCATCCCTGCCGACAGCCCCACGACCCCCGGCAACGGCGACAAGATGCAGAAGTTCCCTGCCTTCGAGGGCAAGGACCTCAACGGCAACCCCGTCAAGAGCGATGACCTGTTTTCCAAGAACGCCGTCACCGTGGTGAATTTCTGGTTCACCACCTGCAATCCCTGCGTGGGCGAGCTTTCCGAGCTGGAGTCCCTGCATCAGGAACTGACCAAGAAGGGCGGCGGTGTCGTCGGCATCAATTCCTTCACCCTGGGCGGCGATGAGGCTGCCATCTCCGAGGCCAAGTCCGTTCTGTCCAAGAAGGGCGTTACCTATCCCAATGTCTACTTCCCCGCCCAGGGCGAGGCCGGCAAGTTTGTGGAGAACGTGTTCGCCTACCCCACCACCTATGTGGTGGACCGCAGCGGCAACATCGTGGGCGATCCCATTGTGGGCGCCATCACCGACAAGACGCAGGCGGCGACGCTGCAAAAGCTCATCGACCAGGCTCTTGCCGCCGATATGGGCTGACCCGAGATTTAAAAAGTGCCTGCTGCGCGCCATTGTATTGCCCATGGCGCACGAAGGGGCAGAGTGAGCCCAGCTTCCCCTGAAAGGAGGAAACGCGATGCATCGAAGCGTATTGGCCCTGCTTTTCGCAGCAGTGCTGCTGCTGGGCGGCTGCGCCGCCGGGCAGCAGACTGTGCCGAAGGAAAAGAGCGGACAGGAAACAAACATGGACGGACTGGCTTTTGACCGGTCCGACGAGGAGATCACCTATATGGATACCACGGAAAATGTCATCTATCTGGCGGGCGGCTGCTTCTGGGGCATGGAACAGCTGATGCAGTCCATCCCCGGCGTTATCGACGCCGAGAGCGGCTACGCCAACGGCACCTGCGAGGCGGATGCCGATTACAAGACCGTCTGCAAGGGAGAGACCGGCTTTCGGGAGACCGTGCGGGTGGAATACGACCCCGAGCAGGTGAGTCTCGACGCGCTGCTGCTGGCCTACTTCTATGTGATCGACCCCACGGTACAAAACCGGCAGGGCAACGACCGCGGCAGCCAGTACCAGACCGGCGTTTACTTCA